>Ga0315915_1000513_pt1 | contig 40390 bp, 13 predicted proteins | sample MpolbnodulesMG_FD_207738 | JGI IMG/M metagenome (GOLD analysis project Ga0315915, IMG submission 207738) | Medicago polymorpha root nodule microbial communities from Los Angeles, California, United States - branched nodules | ecosystem: Host-associated > Plants > Roots > Nodule | place: USA...
TTGTTTGTCATACCATCAATTTCAAAATTCACCTACAAATGTAGGGAAATTAGGGAAATTTTATAGGATGTCGGTGTAAAACTGATTTTTATTTGTGTGTTTATAAGCAAGGTATATGAATTAAGTAATTATAAGCTGCTGGATGTTTTTGCGAAGTTGAATGAGTGTGCGTTTGAGAAAATGTACATGTAGACTAGGAAGCACGGATACAGACACGGATACACACGGACATAGACACAACTAATAATTTGAGAAAATCACATAATTCAGTGAAATTATATATATCGGTGTCGTGTCAGTGTCGGACACGACACATGTCCGACACTAGGACACATCTAATCTGAGGAGTGTCCGAGCTTCATAGCATGTAGAAGCTAATTTTTACTTATATCAGAAGCTATTATTTAAAATCTCATAATTATTGTAAAAACTTAGTGAGAAGGTCATCTATACTGCCTCTTAATTTTGATCACATGTAGATGATCGTGATTGTCTTGACTTAAATTGAATCCTACGTTCGTTTATGTTGGAGGGTTTAGAATTACTCACATGATAACTAATCACTGATTTAGTTTGTTTTTAATGATGTTGCATTAAAGGATGTTACTATGATTCTGATTTTTATATCTTCGAGTTGGAAGGCTTTGTATGTGACACATGAATATGTGGTTGCAGGATGTAGCATGGGTACCAAGTTGGCTTCAGAATCTTAGAACAGACGGGTTTAATGAATATGTAAAGGACTCTCAAGCTCCTTCCAACCAAGCAGAGAAGGTTGGAATTTCTCTTTCCAAATTTACTTCGTTAGCATCTAAATTTGCATTGCTATGTTGAAGAAGTAAACAGGACAGGGTGCCAGGCAGAGGATTGAACCTTTAGTCTATTTCCGAGCCTTGCTTGATTTAAAGCTACTGTCCTGTTTTCTTCTTTGTTAACATGTTGGTTTGAAATGTTTTTATTTTAAAACTTGTTTTTGTTTATTGTAAATGTAATCAGTATAATAATGGCACAGTCACACCAATGGATTGCAAATAGTATAGTACTACTTTTTTTTTGCTTAATGATTAAATCATGCCATGTTTGTATTTAATTCAATTTGATATACACCCGTTACATTTTAGTTTATCATTCAATTCTGATAGTCCCTCGTGATTGTTATATTAGTCACATTTTTTGCTGATACCTTCTCTTCTTTGAAACGAACAAGGATTTGGCACCTTCTCCAAAACATGGTATTGATGTCAAAGACTTCGATGTATTATCAAGGGAAGAAGGTGGATACAGGAGTTGCCATTTATTCTTATCTGGAAGCGATAGTTCATCTCTTAGTGTTGCTCCATCTCCTGGAAATGTAAGTTTTATTTTCTTTCAACTATCAGATTAAAATATTGATATTAAATAAAATCATTTTTCAATCACATAAAAAAGTTCAAGTGTAACCTTGTAATGTCAATGCATGAACCAGTTACATAAGATTCACTAAATAATATAATTGGGAAGATCTGAATTTATTTTCAATCGGTTAGCAATTTATCTACTGTAGTTTATCTGTTCTTGTTAAACTGTTTATCCTTCCATAGTATTATTTACTGAAACAAATTACTTTAATTTTAAAATATTTTCTAGAAGCTAACCGATTACTTGACAAATTGTTGTATATGGACCGATCACTTGTAATGGGCATGAACTCGAAACTATGAACAAGCTGGCATTAACTACATTTAGAAGATTGCTCCAGTGGTTTTGTCAATTTCTCTGTTTTAGGTGTTTCTATGCCCAATGTCCTACACTTGCACACATATCTGCAAAGTCTATCCTCACGAATTGTGTTTATATATTTTATTTCTCAGAACTAGGTAAATTACTTGTACATTGATACAGTTTTATGATCAAGGTTTTGCTTGACCTATTTATATTTCGCTGACGCAGGTGTTTCAGTTTAGTCTTCATCTTTCTTCTGACGTTGATTCACTCTCTTGCCCAACCCAAGATTTGAATCAAACTCATCATGCAGTTGCACCATGTAAATCTTTTTTATTGCAACCTGTTCAAACTTCTGTTGAATTTGGAGAGAACGTGCATTCCATGATGGGAAATCATGCCTGTGAACAAGATGTGATAGCGGCATTTATTCCTGAAACAACGAAAAACGTTTCTTCAAAATCTCTTGTTGATACAATTGATTCTGTTAGACAACAGAAAGAAAAATCCAAGGCCGAATGTTTAAAAAGTGATGAGATCAGTGATGCAGTTGAACTTTCTATTGCAGCATCTGAAGCTTTGGTCATACACGATTTAGTGAAGATGGGGTCGTTATCTAAACCATCAAGTACAGAAGCTGTACTTGAAATTGCACTTCGTGTGAAGCAGGCACGTCTTGAGGGGTTAGACGATGGCTTCCTTTCATCAAGCATGGAATCTGACTATAGTGATTCCCTTTCCGATTTAAATGATTTCCTTATGGAGGATGCCTATGAAGATATAGGCTTACCTATTGGGGTTCCCTTTGAAGAAAATCATTCCAATGCAAATGTATTTAATGCCAAAGGTGTGTCCGGTGATGAGAGTTATAATGGAGACAACAATAAACATAATGACAGAGAGCTTACATGTCAGCTTTCCAAATTTGATGATAAATCTGAACAAAAGAAGTGTGAAGTCAATGTAGAGACAGAAGCGCAGCAAATTCCAGACTCACCTCCAAATTCTTTTTGCGGTGAGAGGGTGATGCATTCTGATGATCTTGATTTGGGTGCTAATGCTCCTAAACATTTTGTGAATGATCTTCCTACATCCCATCGGTACAAAGAGAATAATACCAATGATTTAGCCCTCAACAAGGTAAGTTACCTTCTTCACCTTGCCCTTTCTGTTCCACCTGTCTAAGAAACATCTGTGTTTTAGACTTTTAGCATGTTATAATCAACCAACTATCTTTAAAGCTTAGGATGTTAAGTAAAGGCATATGAATGGTCTTATTCCTTCATACATTTCACTACAACTCACGAAATAGTCTTTTGGGATTTCACTGCAACTCACGAAATAGTCTTTTGGGATTAATGTGTGAAATACATAAGCTCACCTGTGTGATGTTGACATTCAACTTTTGATCAGAACAATGACTGACATCCACAATTATTGAATTCTAGACTATTATGTAGTGTAGGTTTTGATTCTTTTAGGTAAAGATATATGAATGGTTTTTATACTTGTATTTCTTTAACATAGGCTTTTCAAGTGAAACCAAGTTGAAAAGAGTTGGTGAATAAAAAAAAATTAGCATTCTCGCTCTTTTTTATTGTCTTTCATATTCAGTTCTTTCTGATCAGCTTTGAGCATCTCACCAATATTACCGCTTGATGCTACAATGATTTCCACTTTCCAGGCAGATGGGTTGGCTATGGCCGATGTTACTTCCATCAAGCCCCAAAATAGTGTCAACTCTTCACTTTTTCAGACTTCTGAAAATTGCAGTGAGTTTTAAGTACTTTCCCAGTTATGTTATTGTCTTCTTCTCCCTAGTTATTAAAACTTGTAATTTCTGATGTTGAATTATTCAGAAGATGTGAAAAATGACAACTGGGCAGCTTACCTAGCTCCAGAAAGATTTAGAAGCCGCTGGTTAGGGGGTTGGACATCTAAGGTTGTTATTTTCTTCTTTTTCCCCTCATCTTTTACTTCTCTTAGTCATAACAATTGTCATTTTCTTTTGGTATACTTTTTTTCAAATACAATTAAACTGTTTTTCAAGCTGTTATTGATTTTCATCTTTTAATGACCAGTTTAAAAATGTCCTGGTCCTTTGTCAATTGCGTATTTGTTTGTACAGAAATTCTAACTTGTGATATAAGATAGATGAATGTTTATATTGGTTAGTGGCGAATTTTCATCAAATTGTTTTTTTTTTCTTCCTGCCAAGAGCCTGCCCATTTTTCCTCTTTTACTTCCTGCACATTGTCCCTACATTTGAGTCACTTGATTATGTTCAGTTTTCTATATATTTGCATTCCCTTCTCAGACTATTTATCTTTGTCTTGCATCTGTAAGTTCTACTATCATGGATTTCAGCATCTTCATACTTTGCTCATATTCTTGTTTGGTTTTAATTTTTGTCTCCCTCTTGGAAGGAATTAGATTCACCTTCATTGCCCGATTCAAAAAAAGCTTCACCGTCATTGAACCTGAACAATGAAAAACGGATTCCAAAGTTTCTTGTCAAGGAGACAAGCTTTCTTACAGAATCTGCAGACATTATTCCAGATGAGCACTCACGTGTGCTGAAACATGATCCCAAGTGTGTCAGAGAGACAAGCTTTCTTACAGAATCTGTAGATATTGTTCCTGATGAGAGCTCATGTGTGCTGAAACATGACCCCAAGCGTGCCATTAGTTCTCAGCTAAGTATGCACTGTGAAGGTTCACACAACAAACCCGATGAGGGTGTATTGCATTCTCAAGATATGGTTGGATGTTCTAGTCTGTCATTGAACGATCCTCTTTGTTCAGTTGTTCCTTGTAGCTTTGCTTCAGAACATGACAATTATGAAACTCATATTGACAAAGAAAACGATACAGAGTATTTGGCCCCGTTAGTCTCTGACTTTGAGGTGGACAATTGTCAAAGGATCTCAGATAAAAATACTACATTCGACTGTAGAGACGAGAAAATCACATCTATAATAGATGGAAAAGATATTCTACTTACTTCAACCGAGGTGGTTGAACAAATGTCTGAGAAGTTAACCAGGGTTGAGCATACTTGTCTTAAGACTTATAGCATGATCTTACCAAACCAAGATGTTAACAAAAACTCTAATTCGACACCACTTTCAACTAACCAAAGTGATATTGCTGCTGCATCTTTGGGAACAAGGGTTTCAGAGTCTCCCTCTGCATCTGAACATGCAAATGAAAACAAAAATGAAGTAAATCATCAACATCCGATTGATCAAAAGTCAATTATACAAATAACCGATGACAAGAGCGATGAGTTAAAAGCCTCAGAACTGACACATGAGAGGCGGTCACCTATTAATCTAAACCATAGGACACGCCACCGCTTACTGGGTCCTAAAACTTCTGTAAATGATATCAGTATAGAGAAAAATATAAACCAATATGTAGTACCAGAAACTGTTGTTCAGCATCAACAGAACAATAATCTTATTAAGGTACCAGTTGAGTGCAATAAATCCGTTGATGGACATGTTAAAGTCAGAAAGCAAGTACATTTCTCAGATAAAGTGGAGGAGCTTCATCAGAAAAGGAAATTGTCGAAGTTGGAATCTTCAGATAAAAAATGTATATATTTAGCTCTGTTTGTTTGATGTATCTTTCAGTTTTAGGAATTACTTCTTGTAGAAATTACTTATTTTTCGCTGCAATAATGTAGGTTCATCTATTAGAGCAAAAAGGCAACGGGTTTCAAAGTCATTGACCACTTCTGCACCTCATATGAAACATTCTTTGACAAATTATTGCAGAGGTGCAATGAATGAATTCATATTTCGAGGTAGAGAGTTCCTCCTCACTGGATTATCTAGTCAGAAGGAAAGGGAGTTGGAAGCACTTATAAGAAATTCTGGTGGGGTGATACTTTATGATATTCCCTCTCCACCAAATTCAAAGGGAAAAAGAAGTTCAACCTTATCTGGCTTGCAGCTTCCTATTATTCTATGTAACAAAAAGGTTTGTTCTCACGATCAATATAACCTTTTGTCATTTTTCTTAATAGTTATGCATAAAACCTCTGATAACTGTGTATGTGTCTATCCCTTTACCTTTTCTTTGCTTCCCACTTTATGCTACTGAGGATTCTTATAAACAATTAAGTTGCAATTCCCTACAAGTATGATTTACGCAGTTCCTGAATTTCAAAATATTTGATGAATCACAAAGTAGTTGGACTTGAAAGATATACTAGGATTATGATTACTTAATAATCTGTAAATAGATGCTTTACACATGGGCTTATCCTATTTAAGGAGAATAGTTGAGAAAATTTATCTAAGTGAAGGAATATAAAAATATTCCCTCTAAAACAATACTATTTAAAATAATACTCAACACTGCCTCTCATACTAGTGAGTAGATATTGATTATTCCGAACCTGCAAGTAAGATCCTCATAGCACTTTGCAGGTAGTGCCTCAGTTAATTTGTGATACATCTGCCAACTGGTGTCTTGAAGAAGCATATGTGTTGGTTATTAGTTCAACTTCCATTTTATGTTTGATACAGTCCCAGTAGTCACATTGTCAAAGGAACATTTGACCCAAAAGCTAATGCTGGTAGTGTTAAGCTAGATCCAAGAACGATGCTTATAACTTAAGCGAATAGATTCTTTTCATAAACGATAACCTGGTTGTTAGGTACCCAAAGTACATACTTTGTTGCAATCAAGTTAAGTAGTAGGCACTAGCTGAACTGAAGTATATTAATTAATAATTATGACTTCTTGGTGGTGAGGTTTTGAAATTCAATGTCTATGAAACACTTCTAAAACCAAGACTTTATTGCAAGGCTCACAATGTTTTTTTTCCATTTTTTTTTGGCATCACTAGCAGGCAAATTGTGCACACTAGTTATCATGTTTCTGTAATATATGGGCTACATTTTTAACTCCAATAAAATCGTGTCTGTTGTTTTCTTCAGCTGCAAACCGCCAAATTCTTGTATGGTTGTGCTGTTGGTGCCTCAATACTAAGAGTTGACTGGCTTACTGATTGTCTTGCATCTGGAACTATTTTGCTACCTGAAAAGTAAGTTGTGTTCTCATTGTCAATGCAAAGGATAGGTTTTTGTTAATGCACAGATTTTCTGTTACCTTGTTTCTTTAATCTATGGAAATATTTACATTGTCATATTTTAATGATCCATGTCGTCAAACATATCTTCAAAGCCCCCTTTCCATGGTTTCATGATTCTGGTTTCCTTTTCTTAGATACATGATTCTTCCAAATCGAAATGACATGAAGTGGACCAGATTTGGGAAGGCAGTTCATCGCAGAAACCAAAAGCACATTTTTGAAAGAGTTGGCATTATGCTTCACGGGAAGCATAGTTTCTGCACCAAATTTGCATGTATCATCAAGGTAAGATATTTTTCTTCGTCCTCTCTTTTTCAGCAGTTATCTTTGAAGTTTCCTTTCATGTGTATTTATTATGTTGTTAACTTTCCACTTATAATTTTTTTTAATTTTTCGTGTTTGACTTTACTAGGGTTAATAGTTGTGTTTTTTATTAGTTTAATTTAGGAAAAGTAAACCTTTTTAAAAATAAAAAGAAAAAGGTAACATGAATATGTAATATGTCTGCTCGTGCATTGATATAACAGAGGTAACAATGTAAAAATAGTGTAACAAATTATTTGATTAATGTGGAATAGTGAAAACAGAATACAAGATAGTTCAAGAGCTAGAAGCTCCTCAACAGAGAAAGGTATTCTCTAACTGCCTAGCCGTAAGGGTTAGAATGCAAGATGATTGCCTAATTCCTTCATTCTCCCTACTCCCATCTTATTTGCTCATTCTCTCCCTTCTTCTTTCTCTCATAAACTCTCCAAACTTTGGGCTAAGCAAGGTTCACGCCCACTAACACATCCTCTTCACCTGGATTGGGCCTGGATAACATTCTATCATACATCCTAGTTATGTGTCACATAAGCATCTCACTTGTCACATCACCAAAATTTGTCACAATTTCAGAAGTGGGAAAAATCTCATACTTTTTAAAAATAAGGGGATGAAAATCGTGGATTTAGTAAAAGAGGAGTCGAAATCATGAGTACAGCACATTAGAGGAATCAAATACTTAATTAAGTCAATTTATTATATTATTAAAAAGATTAGAAAGATATGTTTCCTTTGGTCGGTTGCCTAAGTTTCAAATTCCATAAGGAAAGTTACTAAAATTTAGTTAAAGGTGCTTCATGGCAACTTACATAATTGATGCCTTTAGAACCATGGTTGTTAGAATCGCAATTTTGCTTCAGATCGAAAGAGGATAGCAAGATCGCAAAATCAAAGATCGCAACAAAAATCGAAGAATTCAACTTATATATATATATATATAGGGTTATGCTAGAAGACATCTTTTATGAAGGTGTCTTTTAGCAAGTTATTCTATGAGCATTTGTTAAAAGACACCAACTAATTTTTATGAAGGTGTCTTTTAGCAAAGTTATAACTAAAAAGTGAAAATCACACCTTGAGGTGTGGGTTGCTAAAAGACACCTTCATGGGCGGCTTCTAGAAAAACCCTATATATATAATCGAGTCATCTCGTGAACCAAACAAGTCGAACTACATATAGCTCAAGTTCGGCTCAATTAGTTGACGAACTTGATTTTTCAGCTCAAGTTCGGCTCAATTAGTTGACGAATTTGATTTTTAGCTCAAGTTCGGCTCATTTGATTCATGAACCAAGTTCGACAAATCAATCATCGAATCGAATTACGAACTTTATTCGAGTTGGTTCGGTTCATTGCCAGCCCTAACTACATAGAAATTGTTTTTGCTATGGGCGTAAGATGTTTTCCTTGATTCTTAAACTTTTATTTATTTATTTATATATTTGGCCTTCAAGCTCCATAATTTAATTGCTTGTCTTAAAAACTTCATCAAATGCATCTTTTTCATCACTTTCTTCATGTTTTCTTGTTCTTGGCCTATAAAATGGAAATCAAACAAAATGCTACTCCCTCCATCTCAAAATTGGTGTCTTTTTAGAGTTTTACACGGTTATTAAGGAAATAATTAGCAATGTTGATATTAATGGTAAAACATGTTTCATTTACTAAAACATCCTTATTAATTTTTTTTTAAGGAAAAACATCCTTATTAATTATAGTTTATGAAGTAATTAGATTATTGAAATACAATAAATAAGAGTATATTAGTGAAAAAATATAATAAATATTGTACTAGTATAGTAAAAGAGACAATTAATTTGAGACAAATAAAAACAATAAAGATGACACCTATTTTAAAACGGAAGATGTAACTTATTTGTTTATTTTTTTTATTAAATATCTATCATTAAATACTTCTTAGAAAATAAGCAAAAAATACAAATATTTGGTGGTCTTAACTTTTTTTTTTTTTTTTTCCGGTCAAGTAGCCTAATGACTATAACTCACACATTTTAAATGTGGAGAAGTAGAGTGTATGAGGTTCGAACTCCAAGTTCTGCATATATTATGTATTTATCTCTACCGATTGAGTTAAGCTCATATGAACAATTTACTTAATGATTTCATTCCAAATATCTATCAATCAGTATGTATATTTATTTTTGAATGTGTTCTTTTTAATAAGCTAAGATCCCATGAATAGTAGTCTATCCGTTCCTTAACAACCGTATCATTTGACTATTCAATATAGATTAACAAAAAATGATATATAAAATAAAAACAATGATGTTTTTTTTTTGAGAGAAACAATGATAATTTTATAAAGGCTTAATTTGACAGTTTTTGTCATTAATAAAATATTTGGTCTAAAGTATGACATTTTATAAATAAATTTTTTAGAAGATTTTCTCATAATTTCATCAAAGTTGTTTTTTTTAGTCAGTCAATGTTGTTTTTTTTCCTCCTCTAAAAATAAAATAAATTCAACAATGTTATTTTTCTATCATCGGATCATATGTAACGTCATTAAAAACATATCACTTCATCATTTTTATTTCCCTTCCAAAAACATGATGGAAGGGTCAAAACAAATTCTAAAACAAATAAATCAAATCCGTAAATTGACGAAAATAGAATACCAAAATTGCAATTAAACCAATTTATGTTAAAGTTCTATGAGTAATTTAGTATCCTTTACTGATAACTGAATGCACATCAACGGCCAGAGGCGAGCATCTGACACTCAGACGCATCAAATAAATATCAGTCACTATGATCATTAAATTTAAAGGCAGTAATGCACATTCAGCCATCCTTTGTTCTTCGTACTCTTATGGTCTAACCTTTCTAATCAGAAATTTACAACCCATCACAAATTCGAATTTGATGATGCAATGCAATCCATCTCCATTAAATGTTGAATTGTATTGTTATGGTTCCACTCTCACTTGCCACGTCATCATTACATGACATCTTTTCATTCATTCCTCCTAACAAATTTCTTTTGACTTTAATTAGTATAGGGTTTTGACTAGACCAGCGGAGCCTATAATTCTTCAGCCCAAAACATTCAACCTTTAATTTAGGCCGATACTTGAATTCAACTTCTCTGAAAAATTGCTAGGCATCTACTAGTATTTGTTCACATACACTTTTGAACTATCGAAAATGTCCTCAATGATAGTTGATTACGCTTTCATACAGGAGTTAACTACTGTTTAGCTGGAATGGTTATTAACTACTTTTCAACCCAAAAATTCATCTTTTATCCTTCTTTATTTCGGATGAAATTATTCATTGTTCTTTCTTAAGAGACTTCATCTTTCCCTCTATTCCCAAGCACAATAAAAACACTCTCAACAATTTGGTCATCATTTTCTACAATCAAGTTTCAGATACCACAATCCAAGGCAAAAAAATATCCACCTCAAATGCCTATAGTTTCTGCAACCCTAGCATCTTCTTGTTGCAGTGGCTATGAGAGATTCTTTATAATCTCTTATAATGAAACTAAATCCTGAGGAAGCATACATATGAAGGCATGATTTCACTTTTATTAGAAAACATAGATGATTTTTCTGGATTGAACAATAGTTAACTACCGTTCCAAAGCAAACGATAGTTAATTGCCTTTTCAAGTATTTTGGATACTTTGAGGTGCCTATTAGCAATTGGTAGGTGTATAAAGAACACTTTTCACAACCTCATGATTAATGCATGTATGACTATAATCATCTATGTCCGACGAGTATACTTTATCCCCTTCCCACCCCCAAATTATATCTCTAATGCACAAACATTTTATCTCTATGAGCATAACTCAGTTGATAACAATTTAAAACAATGCATTGCAATATGTAGGGGCCGAAGTTCAAACATTGAATTTCCCATTTGTTCATTTTAAATGGTGAAATTCTACCCACTAGATTACCTGATAAAAAAAAAAAATCATTAATGTTTTTGATGTGCTCCCGACAATTCAAAACTTTTGACTTTTATTGAATCACACATGTTTTGTCAAAACCAAACATTAAATTTATGTAACACATTTATAATTTGAGAAAGTCTTTTTTTTTTGAAGGGATATAATTCGAGAAAGTCATTTTTTGAGTTTCCGGAAACATAATAGAGTTGGGATAATTTTATTTCTTTAAGATTTTAGGGTATGTTTGGGTTTAACTGAATTTATGGGGGTATGTGCAAAATAAGAGGGGTATGAAGTAAAATATTTCTAATGTACTTATAACTTGTGTTAGGCTCCACTAATTTTAGAGCACATTATTTTTTGGCATTGTATAGTTTTGGTTTTAGAAGAAATTTCTGCATTTAACGAGTTAATTTTGTTTTTTAAGAAGACAGTTTTTGCTTAAAATTGTATGAATACTTTTTGTTGGTTTATAAAGTTAAAAAAGGGACGTGTAGTACGATGATAATTGTTCAAATTCGGGCGAAATTTCCAATGGTTTGGATGGATTTTTAATTCTCATGAAAGTAAATCTAGATCAAAAAACTAAAGTAAATTGATTGGATTTAATCATGTCTCATGATGTATGGTTTTTTGGACATAGTAGCTTGGATTTAATCATCAATCGCATGTAAAAATGTAAACTCAATGGATTAACCAGTAAGTATTTGGAACAGGGTAGCGAAATTATAATTTTGTTGAAGTATAAAATGCTAACATTTGCCAAAACATGTACTCAATGCTTTTTTTTAAAGAAAACTTATTGCATCTGTTTGAATTTGCATGGTTTTGACAAAATTATATATAGCGAGCATTTGTAATTTTATCAAATATTCAGAAAATCCAAAAGGTTTTTTGTTTGATATTTGATGAAAAATAAATATCTTTATCTAGCCCGTAAAACCTAATTCAACGGGCAGTATCGATATTGTTATTAGACACATTTTTTCAAATTTAAACATGAGAGTTGTGTGAATTTCTAGTCCCAACCTTTACTGTATTGTCTATAACAGAAGACTTCTGCATTTCATTAAAAAAATAGATACTAGTACAAAACATTTCCAATAAAATTATGGTTCTTATTAATTACTAAAATAGAATAAAAGAGTATTCCAACTCAATACATACTTTTTTTTTTTAGCATCCATAATCAAGTGATTAGACTCAACGGTTAAAAAGTTCCATTTAAGGACGAATTATTAGGAAAATTTGAATTCAATCTTTAGAGAAAACAATTTTTTACTAAACTTTACTCAATTTGATCATGGGGCTTTAAGCTCATAGTAACCAAGGTTACTTTTTTTTTTGACCGAAGTAAAAAAGAGCACTTTTTATTTTATTTTCATGAAGGAGTAACAAAGAATCAAAGATTACTATCGACGTTAGTGTTAGGAAATAACAGGGCTGAAGAAGAAAAATAAACACAATCATAACACCCGAGTCTAACGTGGAAACTTCAAAACCGCAGAAAAAACCACGACCGTTGTCTAAACCAACAACTAGAGAATTATGACTATGTGAAATTTTTTGCAACACATAGACTTCTCTCACTCTCACCCCAATGTCCCGGTACACCCACACTCTCACAAAGCAAATATTTAAACTAAGTCAGATATAAGCTTAAAGTGCTACTGACTGGTGCATCTAAAAACAAAGAAACTAGGTTCAATATATAGCTTTGGTCTTCCCCTTGCTTCACTAAACTAAGCGATGTGAGACATAATCACCAATAACTAATATTTTCTAACCTCCTTCTTTATTCAAGAAACTTGACAATGAAACCCAACGGTTAAAACCAACATGTATGCAATATTACATTGTTTTTTGAGGCAAAGCATGCATAGCAGCATATGTACATCATACATTATAAACAAGAACATCATGCATGAGCTTCTAGATTCTAGTGTTCCCTACACAGCACACACATGATTAATTGCCTTGGCCTACCCTAAAAAATACCGACTTAGAAATACAATTCAAAATTCAAAACTGAACCACCCCACTGTCCCTAGTGACGACTTCACATACGTGTTTACAAGTTCAAACACTAGGAAACTAGAAAAAAAATTCATAAAAAATAAAGGGCATTTAATAAAACGTCATACACAAATTAAATAAAATTAATTTCTCTATATCAAAGTCCAAGCAGCACATATGTCATATCAATATTGAATTAATTGTTCTTTTTACAAACATGGACTATCAATCGTGCCAAAGGGTCGTTACATGTGATAACTATGGTCTAGATCTTGATCTTGATCAGATAAATGGATCAGTTGAAATTTGTGATCTCACCTTATTTTACTAATTCAACCAAACCTAAATCCAATTTTCTAATCTTCTTTCTCTCTCTTTTTTCTATCATTTGAGGAAGGAAATAAACACACACTGTTACTTAGAACAAAAATAATACCAATAGCAAAATGGGCACCCCTTTCTATGAATTCAAAAAACAAGCTTCTTTCTTCCTTAAAGAGAAAATCAAGACTGCTAGATTAGCTCTAACAGATGTCACGCCTGCAGAATTGTGAGCTTGTTATTTTTATTTGTATAATCATAAGATTTTGATTTGTTTTAAATCTTGATTACACTTCAAATTATAATTTTATTATATATCCAAAACTATAGCTCTGGGATTTCTAATATATATACTTCTTTTTTTCCTTTGTGTTTTTACTCTTTGAAGAATGATAGAAGAGGCTACTAATGGAAATCCATGGGCGCCAACTACTGTAACCCTCAGATCAATTTCAAAGGCTGCTTTTGAGCTAGATGATTATAGGAGGATTATAGAGATTCTACATAAAAGGTATTTCTACACCCCCTCATTTTTTAACTTAGCATGTTCATCATTTCCAAGGTTTTAAATTGCGGTCGCAGTTGCATCGCAATCTTGGTATTGAGAAAGTTGCAATAGAATTCGACATACGTGGTCTCAATCAACAACATAAAAAATAATTTTGTCATGGCCTAGATTGCGATCGCATACCTTCATTTAAAACCATGATCACTTCTTTGTTAATAAATGAATCATGACGGATTAAGAACTGATACAATTCAAAAACAGATTGGCTAAATTTGAAAAGAAGAATTGGAGGGCCTCTTACAATTCCTTGATTGTGCTTGAGCATTTGTTGACCCATGGACCAGAAAGTGTAGCAGAGGAATTTCAGAGTGACAAAGATGTTATTGACCAGCTGAAAGGTTTCCAATATATTGATGAGAACGGGTAAGTATTTTACCTTTTTCCCGATTCAATTTTTATAGTACAAAGTGATTAAGATCAAGTGGTTAATGCGTTTCAATTAAAATCAAGTTGTTCCGGAAAACCCTAGTTTAAATCATGACCAGAACAATTTTTTACAAGACTTTACTTACTTTGCGACCAGACTCCAGATTATCAGGCCCTTTTGTCCTATAAAGGAGGGTTAAAACCAAAAAATTGTTTACCTAAAAAATTTGGTCATTGAATTTCTTCCGGTTGATACAAAGATATTATGAAAATTTGCAGGTTCAATTGGGGCCTAACTGTGAGAAAGAAATCAGAGAGAGTAATGAAACTGTTGGAAGAAGGAAACCTTCTCAAGGAAGAAAGAAACCAATGTAGAAGGTTATCAAGAGGTATTCAAGGTTTTGGAAGTTTCACTCAAAGATCAACTCCAACACAAGCCGTTCTTCGCGAGAAATCATTGCCAACCACATTCGGTAGATGTAATTCCGACTCAAACAACTACGAAGATCAGGAAAATAAGTCATCTTTCTCAACCTTCGGTAGTATGAAAACCATGATATACAAAGATGATGATATTGGCAACAATGAATTGCTTCAAAAATCTGAATCAAGTTCTAAAGAAAATATGGAACCTAGTAAGGAGGTGTGGAACTTGGATGGAGAGTCAGAATCACTTTTGGATTGCGGAGAAGACGATTCTTCTAGGCTTGGGAGGTTCAAAATAGAAGATGATCACCCCTTTAATTCAACAACAGAAATGAATAGTACTGCTTCCTTGCTTTCTGCTAGAGATGGAATACTACAAGGGTGTTGATGCAATTTTGATTTGAGTTACTTTAACAAGTTATTTTCAAATATTGTACATGAAATCATGTATGTGGTTTATCATCATTATGTTTTTGGTAGAACTTCCCTTCGATGGTCACAGTTTTTTTTTTTGCTGAACTATGAAAATAGATATTGGTATGTAAACCTCTATTTATGCTCTGTAGGGACTGTCTTACACCAATTTAAGTGGAAAGTAGAAATCTATATTAATCAAGACCTGGGAATCTTGAAGCATGAGTACTCCAAACATGGAAAAGCACCGGTACCAGGTACGCACCTGTACTGGGTACGCGTATGGTACTCGTAATTTAGTATTGAACGGTGCCTATTTTTACTTAGTTATTTCGTCGTCGTTGGTGCAACAAAAACGTACGGGCGTTGAAAAAATAACCAAAATTATCTTGCTTTTGATGAAAATAGTAGAGGGGATGCACAAAAAAAATTATACTCTCTAGCAACATGATGATAGAAGTGTACTAATTCACTTGAAAAATCTTTTTTTTTTCTTATGTTTTATATCAACGTACCCGTACCTTCATTTTTTAAAATTTACCGTATTACGTACCGGTACCCGTATCGGTATCAGGTACCGTACCCGTACCTATGCATCATAGCTGGGAATGCATAAGGGTATACAATGAACACAAAGGAGCACTCTCCTTTCATCTGGATTAACTAGTCATGAAAATCAATTATTCAAAGCTATCCTCAAACAAAGGCTATTTAAGGACTTGATATGAGGACTTGATATGAATGTCCTCGTGAGCCGATCTCAGTTGGTAGGAACGATGCATAATATATGTAAGATATGTGGTTCAAATCCCAGCCACCACAAAAAAAAAAGACTTGATATGAATAACCAAACTAACAACCGAACTTAACAACTATCTAACAAACTAATTCATTAGTTTCTCTAATTAATCCTTTTTTCTATACCTTAACATTACATTTTACTATTTCAGCAAATCACGTGTTACAAGATCCAAAGTATCAATGTTCATTTCAAGATCACCAGTTGCAATTCTGACTTTTTAATAAACCAATGAGGACATATCTGATTGACATAGGAATGCATAAACTATCGAATAGAATTAAAAGGATTACTTGTGTCTAATTAACGTGTTCTAATTCTTAAATGTCTTGTAAACAGAATCAACATCAACAATAGACAAGTTTCCAAAACTAAAGTATTTATATAATCTCATGTCAATTCAAGATGATGAATGCGAAAGCGTACCTGAACGAAATCCATGTTATCTTGATGAATTGAGGTGCAAAGGTATGAAGTAGTGATCTTCCAAAAGTTATGAAGTAGTGATCTTTCAATTATAAATTTTATAGGTTTACCTTATTTTCTCCTCTAATGGGATGAAGAGAATTAAATTTTCTTATCAACAATTGGACACCATAACTATTATAAGAATCTCATGACAGTCCAACTTCTATGATGTTTTGTTTTATTTATGTTGACGGAAGCTGAATTTAGCCGAGGTTGCCTCAGATTCATCTACTGTGATTCTCTTGTCTCAAGAGATTGACGTTGAGGGAGGAACTCTGTCTTCCAGTTGTGGGTTCCCTAACTATTCTTGTCGAGCATTATGCACTATTGTTTTTGAGTTACACTAAGAAATTCATACATAATTCGGTGAAAGTCAACCTCACCATAGCTCAAAAAGTTGTTCTTTACACCAAATCGGAAAGCGAGCTTATTTGCGAAAGTACAAAGATGTGATTGTGGGGCATGCAAAGAGAGATGCACTTATTGATTACAATCTCTTTTCTCTAATCACATAGTCAGTGACATTTTGTGCCAAATTAATTCATTGTTCACCGTGTTTAATGTACATGAGTATAAAACTAAGATTTGCAAAAGAAGAAGGAAACATAAAGCTGCATAAGTTTATTCATGACTTGCCAAGAGGAATTGTTACACCTTTTATAGGTAGGGTTGATCTAAACCTAGACCCTTGACAATATATGGGCTTAACCCGATACACAAAGAAGATAAAAACTAAAGATAGTTATTGGGCTTAGCATCCAGATTGTAGACATAGTCTTCTAGTTTCTTGGGCTTGCGGGTTGTCCTTATAGGTCGGGTCTGACCCATGCTATCATTGCCCCATTCTTGGAAGAGAACCTTGTCCTCAAGGTTCATGCATCCACGTGGTGAAAGCGTATTGGCGCCCTGGTCGGTGAGGAAGGGTCCAATTAAAGCAGCAGTTGTATGGGCATGAATCATAGAGCCATTGGATGGTGACGATGGAGCTTCAGGTTCACCGTTTTGAATGGAGGGCTGAGATGGAGCGTTGGTGTGATGGCTCAAATCTCGAGTCACGTGGGTGGGAGAGAGAGGAACTGAATTAGCTTGGGGTGAGTAAAGAGTCTTAACTCTTTCATTTCCCCACTTAGAACTCTTCTCATGTTCTTTCTCTTCCTCTGATGACGCCATAATCTTATTTTTCTCTTTTTGGGTATCACCCTTTTCTTCAAGCAGGACAAATCCTTGTTCATCTTTGAACTTGAAAACCTCGCTGTCTTTGTTGTGATTGTCTTTCCTTCCGCCAGTCTAGGTTTGTGTGGTGTGGATCTAGTCTTGTGGAGTGGAAGATTTTTGAATGATGGAAGGTGGTTGATTTGGTGATGGAGAGTCATCAAAGAACTGAGGAAGAGGTTTGAAGTGTGAGGAAGGGTCAGATCCGAAATATTGCCGAAGTTGAGAGACATGCACCATGGGATGAATTCTGGAAGAAGACGACAGATCCAACTCATAGGCGACCGCTTCGATCCGGTGAACAGACCGAAATAGCGCTTGGTTAGTTTTTGAGAAGTTCTTTTGGCGACTGTTTGTTGTTGGTATGGTTGAAGACGGAGGAGAACCATGTAACCGGTTTGAAAGGTAACGTCCATCCTGTGCTTGTTAGCTTGATTTTCCATCCTTTGTCTGGTTTTGGTCAAGTTTTCTTTCAGGTTATGTAAGATCTCTTGTTTTTGTTGTAGAATGGAATCCAGTGAGGACATCAGCAAGTGTTGGTGGAGGGCGACCGTATAGAGCCTGAAAAGGAGTCATTTGTATTGACCTGTGGAAGGTTGAGTTGTGCCAGTATTCAGCGAGATGGAGGAATTTGAACCACTGACGTGGATGATCGCTCGTGAAACAACGCAGATACGCCTCTAAACAGCGGTTGAGGACCTCAGTCTGGCCGTCTGTCTCAGGGTGATAGGCAGAGCTGTATTGTAAGGTGGTTCCCTGGACACACAAAAGCTCCTTCTAGAAATGGCTTAAAAAAAGAGGGTTTCTATCAGAGGTAATGGACTTGGGTATGCCATGAAGACGACAAATCTCCACAGAGAATCGATTAGCTAGGTTTTGTGCTATATATTTGGTGGGAAGGGCAATGAAGTGGGCATATTTTGTCAAATAGTCATAGATGACCCAGAATACTGTATGGTCGAAGGAATTTGGAAGGTGAGTCACAAAATCCATTGTTAATTCGTCCCACACTTTGTCCGGTATTGGTAAGGGTTGTAATAAGCCTCTTTTTTTTTCTGGGTTAGATAATTGTTTTGCTGGCAAGTGGTGCAGTGTTGGATGAATTTTTTTGTGTCTTTGTAAATTCCTGGCCAGGTGAAAGATGCAGCAATGCGAGCAAGGGTGGGTTTAAGGCTTGAGTGGCCAGAAAGAGGTGTTGCGTGGAATTCTTGGATGAGTTTTTGCCTGAGGTCAGCTACGTCGGGAACGAAGAGTCTGCCCTTGAGGTATAGTAATCCCTTCTTGAATTCGTAGGTGTTTGAATTGTTTTCTGTTGTTGTGTATTTTGTGATTAATTCTGCACATGTTGGATGACTGAAGTAAAACTCTTTGAGGTGTTGGATGATGGCTGGAATTGGAGTGGATAGAGCTGACAACAGGGTTGGTGAATCATTAGGAGAGAAAGATCTGCTCAAAGTATCAGCCACTTGGTTGTTCTTACCAGGTTTGTATAAGATTTGAAAGTCAAAACCTTGTAACTTAAATGCCCACTTCTTGTTCAGAAGTCTGAATAGTTTGTTCCAGTATATTTCTTAGACTTTTCTGATCTGTGTAGATGATGAATTTTCTTCCCAGAAGATACTGACGCCACTTCTTAATGGATTCAGTGATGGCATACATCTCTCTGACGTATGTGGAAGCTGCTTGCATTCAAGGACACATCTTCTTGCTGAAGTATGCAAGGGGGTGAGCATTTTGAGTGAGGACAACACCAATGGCAACAGCGGAAGCGTCGGTCTCCACTACAAATTCTTTTGATAAATCCGGAAGTGTTAACACCGGAACAGTTGTGATTGTAGTTTTTAATGCTGTAAAGGCTGAGTCAGCCTCTGAACTCCATGTAAAAGTAGTAGAACGAAGTAAATCGGTGAGAGGAGCGGCGAGAGATGCATATTGACGGACAAATCGTCTATAAATTCCGGTGAGACCGAGAAACCCACAAAGAGATGTGAGAGAGTGCGGTCTTGGCTAGTCCAACACTGCCTGAACCTTTTCTGGGACTGGTGCCATGCCTTGCGCAGAGATGATATGACCTAGATATTGAACCGAAGATATTGCAAACACACACTTAGATAACTTGGCAAAATAACAATTCAAATGAAGTAAGTCTAAAACCGTTCGTAAATGAACTAAATGATTTGATAAACAACGACTGTAGATTATAATATCGTCAAAGAAAACTAAAACAAACCGTCGTAAATAAGGTCTAAGAAGATCATTCATGGCTGATTGAGAAGTTGAAGGTGCGTTGGACAACCCAAAAGGTATCACTAAAAATTCATAGTGGCCTTCGAACGTTCTGAATGCAGTCTTATGAGTGTCTTCTTTTGCAACCCTAATTTGATGGTAGCCAGAGCGCAAATCTATCTTGATAAAAACGTTTGATGAACCCAATTCATCAAGTAATTCGTCAATGGTGGGAATGGGGACGAATTAAGTAATTCATCAAGTAAAACGTTAGTGACTGCATTAAGGGCTCGGTAGTCTACACAAAATCTCCAAGTTCCATCTTTTTTTCGAACCAATAGGACAGGGGACGAATAGGGGCTGGTACTAGGAATTATGGTCCCTTCGCGTAACATATCATGGATTAAGGTTGTCATGGTGTCTTTTTAGGCGTGTGGGTAACGGTAGGGTCTGACATTGATTGGGGATGTGTTAGGTAGTAAAGGGATTCGGTGGTCATGAGGTCGGATAGGAGGTAATCCTTGTGGTTCATGGAAAACAGTGTGATAGGTTTGGATGATTTTTTGAACGGATGGAGGAGTGGATTTTGGGGTTGTTAGTGATTTGGAAAAATTTTCAGGGACAATTGTGTTAGGACTGGTGGGTAATATAGTGAGGAGGTGTAGGGATGCAATGGAGTCTTGGTGAAGTAGTTGACAAAACTGGTGGAGTGTAGTGTGTGTAGGAGACGTTGGGGGGTCACCTTGTAGAGTAATGGTTTGGTTTCCATGTGAAAAGGAAATGGAAGGAATACAGAAATCAGCCTGTAGGGGTCCAAGTGTGCGTAACCATTCCATACCTAGAACGACATCAGTGCCCACAATAGGAAAAAGGTAGAAGGGTAGGAAAAACATAATATCTTGTAAATTAATCGCAACATCGTGGCAAATGCCTTGGCAGTGTAAGTGAGAGCTGTTACCTACCATGACGGAGAATTACGATATAGCGGTGGTAAGTAACTGGAGATGATTTGTAATTCTAGGTTGTAGAATATTATGCGTGCTTCCTGTGTCTATCAGGACAATAACAGGCAGGCCTTGGATGAATCCTTTGAACTTGAGTGTTTGTGGAGAGAATTGTCCACTGACAGCGTGCAGAGACAACTGAAAATAAGTCTCTGGATTGTCCACCTCTAATAATTCATCCTCCCCTGGTGGTTGTTGTTCATCTTCGAGGCTGGGAACTTCATCTTCTATGAGAAGTAAGAGGAACCGGCAGGAGGAGCACTTATGGCCCGCAATGAATTTTTCATCGCAATTGTAACAAAGCCCTAGGGCACGCCTTTCTTGAAGCTGAGCGGCGGTGAGACGGTGAATGGGTAGTTTAGTTGGCGTTTGTGGTGGTGGTGGTCGGCTAGTGCTTGCAGTTGTGGTGGTGGAAGTAGGTGGCGTTTTTGTGAGGTTAGGAAAAGTTTTGTTAAAAGTGGTTTGGGGTGAGAAGGGAAAAGAACGTTGTGGTTTTGGTTTGGAGTCTTTTAGTTTAGCTTCTATGAGCTTTTCAAGGCCGATGGCTTGAGAGATGGAGACAAGTTTTTGTATTGCGAGTTCGTTTCGAATATCAGGAATTAGGTCCGAAATGAAACAGTTTAGGATAGCATCCACTAGAAGGCCAAGGACACGGTTGCCAAGTTTTTCAACTGTGCCTGATATTCTAAAACAGATCCAACTTGTCTCAACTTGAATAATTCGGCCTGATGGAATAAAGAACAATCACGAAGTCTCAACATAATGTATTGGAATAATTCGGCATGTTTCAATACTCTATTTGCATGTTTTATTCCAATACATTATGTTCATCTTTGATACTGAACATGCGCCTTAATGACACATGTTGACATTTTCTTTTTTGAAACATGTAATCCGTCACACTTTTTTTTTTGTTTGAAATTTCTAATCCATTAAATTTGAGATAAAAATCACCGGTAGATACGATTTGATGACTAAGTGGTGAATACATAGATTCCTTTTCACCCTTAAAGAGGGCATAAGGCAAGGGTTGAGTGGGTTGAAAATCTGAAATATATGCGAGATATTGTTCATGATTGTAGAATTTGTAATAGGGTAGGGGGACATGATGATCTCATTTGGGATGCAAAATCATTAAGCATGAGCGCGGCGTGGAATGCTTAGCAACTATGTTTGGTTTATTTACTTTTCCATATTCGTGGCCCATGCTATATCCCACATTGTCACGCCCTTTTCCATCTAATTTTTAGCTGCTAACACACAAATCTCATGCAATATATGCCCTAAGTGGACATTTTAAAGATTCACATAGTAATTACTAGTATGTCTCAAAGGTTGTGTATTCAAATTTTTAAAAGCACAAAATTTATTTTTTTCAATGTTAAACTTCTACTTTTGAATGTGTTGTTAGACACATATTAGCAAAACCCTAATTTATTAGGTTATGATATTGATACAAATTATTTAATTGCCCATATAATCGAAGAAAATGGTCTGACCCTCTTTAGTGGCCCACACCATAGTTTGATTAACAATCTTAGAAATTGGAAAAATGAATCGTACTAGCTAGCTACGGGAATTGAATGAGGAAACCATACACTCCTTCCAGTTGCATGTGCTTTTTCTACCCCATGTCCATCATGTTATAACTCTCATTATTATCTCATTGACTTTGGCTTTGACTACGCATCAAAGCTCTGGCTCAAACTACGTGAATTGAAACAAACGGCGAAAGTACTAAAAAAAACAAGTAGCACGTGAAAATTTAAGATGAGGACGTACTCCTACACCATTAGCTTGACGCTTGGCCTAGTTTTGATTCTTGTAGACGCAAAGCTTGATGGGAAGCGAAAATAGACGGAGTTGTAGAAAAGAGATTTGGCTCCTCTTAAGTGAGTTATTAGTAAATGGAGAAAATCAATAATTGTTTTAATCTAAGTCAACTACGATGCGTTTTTAAAATATTTGATTGTTTTGAGTATTTAGTATTTACAAAATACTCCGTCTTGATTCTCAAGCAATTTGAGACTTTGTGTTATCGTGTAATAGTAGTCAACCGTCAAGGTCGAGGGGTTAGATGGGCTAAAGGGCCAGCTAGCCCTACGTGTACATTATGCATTCTTTCCGACGTGTAATGTTTCAACCTCAATTATGTGACACATCTTCCTTGAGATATTGTTGGCTTTGAATCTTTTTGTGAGTCATCTTTGATTTTGTTCTTTAAATCAAGGTATCTCGATGTGTTGAAGAGTATGTCCGTTTATTTAAACTGCCCTTAGTATCGATTCTCAAAGAGTTAAGACTTTTGGTGTATCAGAAAAATAATTAATGTTCAAATACGTTTGTGATTGATTTTTTTTTTTTATCTTAATAGTCCAAATTTTTGGAGAAGATGTCTTAGTAATGCATAGTTAACCGAGAGCTAATCAAAATCTAGTAATTGATTTTCAAATGAGATATTGAACTCAGAAGCTCTCCATTATTCGACTTTATAACTCAAGCTCATTAAACACTTATAAATATGTATAATATCTACCACTAATTTAGATGAATCAGATCCGTTGATCAATAGATGGTAAAGGGTCCGTTTGTTATAGTTTTTTTTTAAATAGATTTTTATAGTGTAATATGTTTTTGTTATAATTTTTTTAACAAAAATTTTCAAGGAAAACTTCAAATGAAAAGTTTGTTCGAATAGCTTATCTTAAAATGTCATTCAAAGTATTTCATCATTTTGTTATGTTTTTTTTTTTGGATACTAAAATTTTGAAAAAATCTCTAAAAAAAACTATTTCAAATAGCTTTTCATAAAAATAATTTTTGAAAAATGCCATTTTAAAAAAATATATGATTTTTACTATGTAAAATCTCGAACAATGAATAATTAAATTAGTCAATGTCAAAATCTCTTTTTTAACTTATACTAATTTAATTTGAAATAACTTCTACTATTTTTGAGTAAATTTTCAAAAAATCTATTTTTAAAATACAAAGAAAAATCTATTTTTTTAAATCTAAAACAAACGAGTCCAAAATTGAAAGTCTAGTTGAGGTTTAACAGACGAAAAGGTCACTCATGAAGTGATCCTCATTTAAAATTACTTTCAAAATTCATATTAGAAAGACATTTATTATTATCAACAGAAAAATATCATGTGGTGAATTCCATGTCCTCCACCTATATGTATAATGACTGTGTCGTCAATATCAATATGAGGAGGTACTGAGTATTATTACGAGCAAAGGATCGAACGAGCAAAAATACAAACACAACATGCAGTTTGTACAATTAATTGGAACTAAGGGCTTTGATCACATTAATTCATTTTAACTCAATTTCCATAAATATGTATATCTCCCAAAAAACGAAACTTACATAGTCACATAACTTCGTGATTGTTCTTTGTTTAAATAAGGGAATCCGAAGTTCAACCGAATTCCATGTATTGCCTTGGCAACAAAAAACATCAGGTACTGCCGGCAGTAGGACCCATATGTGAAATCCACATGCTATAATTCGTTATAGCCAAAGCATGCTTATGTTTGATATGCTAGTACTGTTTTGTTTAACTGTTTACTGTGTGATGTGGTGGCACACAGGTCACCATGTAAAGCTTGATGTCGTGGCACTGATTCTTCAGGAGGCACACTGGTCACCTATGTTTCCATTATGAATGGGTGATAGAACCAACTATCTCTTGGGACGATAGTTTGTTGGGAACGGGGTCGTATTTGGATGTTTTTAAACGGGGTTTTGAGTTCTTTTTTGATCTTGCGTCTTTGCTCTTGGGGAGTAGGATTGGTTCATCTCCCCTTGAGGCTGACTCTACTTATGGTTTCTAGTTTGACCTTGGTTTGTGTGTGAGGTGTTCCCCAACCAATTGGTGGTAAGGGATTGGTGTTTTTTTTGTTGTCTTTTCTTTTCCCTCGGTGCTTTTTCGTGTTTTGTCTTCAAAACAAAATTAGACAAAACACCAAAAAAAAGAAAAGACAACCAAAAAACATCCAACCCCTACCACCAATCGGTTGGAGAACATTCTACACCCTAACTAAGGACATATTAGAAACCCTCCATCAAAATAGTCGACACCAAGGAGAGATGGATCAAACCTACTACCCCAAAAACCGAGACACAAGATCAAAGAACGAACTTAGGACCCTGTCTAAAAACATCCAAATACGGCTCCTCCTCAACAGACTAACAGTCTCTTAAGTTATTAGTTTTAAATAATAAATATGAATGATTATTTGGTCCCAATAAAAAGATGCACACTTGCTAGCGCATCTTAATGTTTTTTTAGGTAAATGTAAATTAGCCGCAGTATATATATTGTCATTAAAAAATAAAAGACACAAAGCATGATGGAAAGTGAAAATAGATGGAGCTGTAGGAAAGAGATTTGGCTCCTATTGGTAAATGGAGAAAATCAGTAATTGTTTTAACCTAAGTCTTAATTCTCATGCAATATATGATACTTTGTGGTTTCTTGGAATAGTAGCTATACCTCGAGGTTAAGGTGCTAGAGGGCCGGCTAGCCTCAGGTGTGTTATTAAGCATTCTTTTTAGGGCACCAATGTTTCAACCTCAATTATGTGACACACCTTTTTTGAGATATGATCTGCATTGAATCTTGTGTGAATGACCTCAATTTTGTGCTTAGTTAAAAGGTATTTCATGTATTAAAGGGTGTGAGCATTTGTAATTTATAAATTATCTTTTCTTTTTTGAAAAGGTCAAAATGGAGTATATATTAATTAAACTAAAGAAATCCTTCCACCACAAGGTGTATAAGAAAGGACTTAAAAGAGTTACAAAATTACATCACAAGGAATGAGAGGACTACAAAGAAAGAAAGGGAGAAATTAAGAAATTATAAACAAACAATGAAAATGATTAAGCCTTCAAAAATAACAATCAAAATCGAATGTATTGTATTTCGATTTCAGCCATCATCACATAATGTTCTAAGATCCTCCTCCTTTCCTTGGAATATACGCTCATTTCTTTCCTTCCAAATTATCCAGACAAAGAAAGCCAAATAATGTTGATTAAATGTTTAAAGAATGAAAAGGCCACTCATGATGTGGTCCTCATTTTAATTTACTTTCAAAATTCATATTAAAAATATTTATCATTAATTATCATTATCAACAGAAAATTATCATGTGTTAGGAGATGTGGTGAATTCCATGTCCTCCACTTATATGTACAATGAATGTGTCGTCAATATCAATATGAGGAGGTAGTGAGTATTATGAGCAAATGATTGAACCAGCCAAAATACAAACACAACATGCAGTTTGTAGTTTTGTACAATTAATTGGAACTAAGCCCTTTTATCACATTAATTCATTTTAACTCAATTTCGATTGATATATATATATATATATATATATATATCTCCCAAAAAACGAAACTCACCTAGTCATATACCTTAGTGATTGTTCTTTGCTTAAATAAGGGAATCCGAAGTTCCACCGAAATCCAAGCATTGCCTTTGCACAAAGAAAAAACATCCAGGTACTGTCGGCAGTAGGACCCTATTGAGAATTTGTGAAATCCACATGCTATAATTCGCTATAGCAAAAGCATGGTTATATTTGATACGTGGGTAGTGGGGTGTGGAAGGGTTTTACATTCTCCGTTTCCATACTCGATTCTTGTATATTTACCGTCATCCTACTCATATTCAAGGGGGTGAAAAATTGAACCACATCACTGTCTTCGACGGATTCGGGTATCTCCGCCACATCCCGTCCCTGCATTGAATAATTTTTTTAAATAAACAATGGAAGTTTTTTTGCAACCCCTAGAGAAATGTTGTAATGCATTATCCAGCAATATATCTGCTTTAACATTTGTTAGACCGATTGATTTAGTTGCTCTTTTAAATATCAATGATAGTTTTTATAACACGACAATTATCAAACAAAATAACATGGCATATCAACATAAAGTAATTTTCTGCTTTCGAGACGGGTTTAAGTATATGGGTTCGGGGTGGATAACTATATACCTGTTACTCGTCTCATACCCGTATTTTGAAATCGGGGAAAACTCAAATCCATACCCAGTGAAAACGGGGAAAACCTGTCAAATTAAGTTTGATTCAGACGGATAACCACATGTATGAGTTTTGTTACCATGCCTAATGTAGGTACTGTTTTGTTTGATTTTTATTTTTTTAAAATGCGTACCTATGTAGTTCACTTATCTGGAAAAAATTATGTCTAGTTTTTATTATTTAACCATTAAAGTATTTTATATCAAAAAAAGTAATCTTATCTTAATTATCACAAAAATAAAAAAGGGAGAATAAGATCCATGGTTCGACTATGAAGAAAAGTGCAAACACCACAATTGATAAATATAAAGGGATAATAAGATCTATGGGTGGACTAAGAATACGGCACTATCAATTTTCAAGAGAGAAATAAAAAGTTGCATCTCATATAGACATAAAAAAGTCAATGGCAGACCCTTACCATTTATTTAAGATTAATAGTCAGGACTGAACTAAAGTTCAATCCTAAAGTAGTCTCTGTGAGCTTAGCTCATTTGGTAAGAAATAATATATAATATATATAAGGATTGAGATTCGAATCACGTACACACAATTTATTCACCTTTAAGGTAAATTTCTCTAGCCGTTAGACTATTTGACAAAAAAAAACTCAATCCTAAAGTAAAAGGTTCAACGAGGCGCACAAGTCCAGTTACATATCTTTACGCTAGCGACGATGTGTGGAATAGAGAAAAGGGATACGAAATCAGTTTGGGCCCTCCAACTATGATTCAACAGCCAACCGATGCACCGTAAAGGGTGAAACCGCCTAACTGATGTGCTTATGTGGCACTCTCTACAACCTACAAAAGAAGCAAACCACTAAAAAAATGGCGCACACTCGCAGCGGCGGAGCTAGGAAAAAAATCCTTGGGTGGGTCACCAAAATTAGTAATAATAATGATTATAAAGCCAGTTTTATTTGCAAATAAAGGAGCAGCAATCTTCTGACAACCATGGGAGCGGTGTGTATATATCAATTAATAACATACTCGTATATTCAAAAGACAAAATTCTAGAGCGGATGAATACATAATACCTTAAACCCTTTGTACTTAAGTAAAATTAAAGTCAAAACCAGCAACTTAGGTAAATAAAATAGGAATATGAAGTAGTATAAAGTCCGCTGAAGCTTGCATGAGAAAGGACAAGGTGGGCCAACATGTAAATTGTTTAAAAGTCAGGGGTGTTTTCATATTTTTCTCCATAGAAAAAAAAAACTTATTTTTTGGGGGTGGGCCGTGGCCCACCTTGGTCTATATGGTGCTCCTCCACTGCACACTCGCATTCCGAGAAAAACATCAAAGCTCTTTGAAACCTCATTGACTTGAGTGTTGAAGTATCTTTGCAGGTACACCACCCCACTCATGTGAAGAACAGTTGTATTCTGCTACGTCGCACCAGCCAACTTCGATCGTCACTTTTGATTGTCAATAAATCAGTGGCGTAGTCTGCAAAAACACTATTTTTGTGAAATTCCTCATTCTTTTCATCCTTCATATCACCAACGATGGTTAGAAAACAGTCAAAATATACCACAAGAACCAAATCTAGGATGTCAGCAAATGTGGCAGCTCAATGACATCCTCCTTGCGGGAGTGTCGTGGCATCAACAATATCACTTTGAACTGAATCTTCAATTGAAAGGCGAAATGAACTAAGATAACTTGTCGTGTGTTGTTCATCAACAAAATACTGGAACAATTATGGCCAATAACATGCTTCAGAATAAGACCCTATAACCTTCGGGAACTCTTCGCCATAATTGTAATGATTGACAGAGGACCATTATTACCTATGACAGCCATCATGTGATTGATGAAGCGAAAGATCGATGAATTAAATGTAGTTAAAGAAGACCCTTGCCCAACCTATCCGATCGATGGAGGCCCCAATGGACCTCCCCTAAACCTTCACAATAAGGATTACACCATTAGAAGTAAAAGAACTCATTTGAAGGACATTCTACCCATATATTTTTTTCTTGTAGGGGATTTTTAAGGCACCTTTGATGTTCCTTTATTTGTACATTATTATACTTTTTAGGTATATATATGTATGTATGTATATGAATCCTAATCCTAAATCCTAATCCTCAACGTTGCAAATATGGATCCCTGAGACCCAAAACAAAAACAGAGAATGAAGCGTCTAAAATGGGAACCCTAATCCTAATTTAAAAGGAGATGATATTCACATTGAGTTTCCAACCTGACTCAAATGGAACCACTAGTAGAAAGAAAACATAGAAACAATCAGTGGTGAAATATGCTAAAACAATCATTAAACTAAGCCAAATTATAGTGTACCATAACGTGCCGACAACTGCTAGTTTCCTCAATTAATTATCTCCTGGACAATATTAAAAGTAAAATATATTCACAAAAAATAAGTTTTCAAACGGTAGTAATAATTTTCAATAATAAAACTTTTTACTTTATGTATTTTAGCTAAAAGTCAATCAACAACTTTATGTTTTCATAAATAATAAAATAATTAAATATCGATTGATCTAATTTATAGAGATTCAACATATTTCTCACAAAGAATACGAGTTTAAATTCAACACACAACTTAATGGTTTAGGTTGGGACAATGGGTATTATATGAAGAGGCGTCTAATATCTTCTATAACGACATTTTTTTGTTTTGTGTTAGACAAAATTTAGATTTGGAAAGGAACGTCCCTATACAAAGTCAGGAAGAACCATTCATTATTATGTATAAACTACTAACTCCATATTTACATATTTGAACTTAAATCATATCAAGTGTACGTGCGAAAGATTCATCTGTCTATGCCAACAACAAATGATCTACTTACATTTTTCTCTCCCCTCAACAAACTAACTACTAATGAATATTTGTTCAATAAAAGAGCACTTATGTAAAGGTATCTTTTGAACTCTCAAAAGGTTTTTCTTAACCTAGTGAAATTTCAAAACCAACACATCTAAACTTTTTGTCACAAAAAAAGTAGATAATTAACTAAGTACAAGTTCATTATACAAAAAGAATTCCAAGGTTACATACCTATAACTACTTATTTTGGTCGGTTCTTTCATAGACAAATTATCCCTTAACAATACTTTTTTTTATATATTTAAATGTACACCATAATTAAAAGGAACTCCACAAGTAACTATTCAAACATTTTTCAGTAGCAAAGTTGCACTTAATAACACAATTCTTTTCCAGATTTAAATTTTCAGTGTAAAATATACAATATGAATATATACTGAAATTTAGAAACGTTTTTCCTTTGAAGAGAGAAAACCGAATAAGTGATTTAGATGACATAGATATTGCAAAACTGAAATAAGCAAATTAAATTAAAAGTATTATTTATACTATTATATAAAGTGAGCTTTAGAGTTTTTTTTTTGAGAAGTGAGCTTTAGAGTTATCTACCAGTAACTATTTTCCTTAAAAAAAAAAAAACTACCGATAACTATTTATTTTCATTGGACATTTTCCAGCTATATAAACTTACTCTTAAGACGACATTTCTAACTAGTCCCGCTATTTATTATCATATCCCTTCTTGTATTGAAACAATTATTTTTAATGAAATGCAATGACTACGTTTCCTTAAAAAAAAAAAAACTTACTCTTCACAATCTAGTTTTATTTTGAAGGATCTTAACAATCTAGCTGTTTTCAAATTTAAATTTAACTCTATACCATAATTGAAGGGAACTCCACAAACAACTAAACATCAGTAGGACATTTTTATATTACAAATTATCCTTAATTAATAAAGTAAGTTGGTTTATTGTTGTCTAGCTGAAGGTTGGGGTGTGCGCCGGTCAATTCAGGTGGTGGTGATGTAGGTTGATTTGGTAGCTAGTTTTTATTTGTTTGTGTTCGAGCTGGTTCGCTTTGCGCTACTCTTCTGCCTTTTCTATGTCTTTGGATTTTGGCATCGGGTTATTGGTGGGTCGAGTTTTTAGACAGGTTTAGGTGTCTGCTCTGGTGGTTCGTAAGTTGAGGGGTGCCTTTTTGATTTGTGTCGGGAGTCTTGTGGGCCAATCACTTTTGATTTGAGGTCGAGAGCAAGTTTGTGACTCAGGTCCTTTTAGGCTGTTGTGATGTCTCCTCGGATAGACCGGAACTTGAGTGGTGGTCGAAGCTGAACGTTTGAAGCAAAATCACTATCAGATGCCATTGATCATTGTTGGCGGTGTTGGTTTTTTGAGGAGCCGTTGTTAGAGGATTCGGCATTTTAAGGGTGTTGGTGGTTTTTCCTTGAGGGTTTTTTGGTGTTTTTATTTTCTCTTTTTGGTGTAATACTTGGGATTTAATCCCCTTATACACACACACACACATATATATATATATATATAGTATATTTTGCCATTAAAAAAAATTAATAAAGTAAGTATTTTTTCTAAATATTAATTCTAATTTAAAAAATGAATATTGAAAATGAAATTTTGATTAGTTTCGATAACATATATTATAAAACTAAAATAAACAAATCAAATTCAAAGATGTATTATACAACAAAATATAGAGTAATTTTTTTTATTGTTACATGATGCTTCCTGCTCATAAAAAAGGGCAGAAAGTCTTGCAATCTTTAGTAAATTACCACTCATTTATCCTTTTTGTTGTTTACCAAATGAAAAATTATTTATGCACACCCACACCTTGTGTACACATTGAAAGAGCTAGAAATTGAAGCGAATGTGTGAGAGATTTAATATGTTGATGATAAACTAAGAAGAGAGACAAAGAGAAAATAATGTGTTGGCTGAGTGATTAAATATCATTGTGTTGTTACTAAAATGCATGAGAAAACTTGGTTCATTTCAAGTGTCATGTGTCGATCATTTCTTGTGAGGTTTGTGTTTCCATAAATAAATTCGAGAAAAACCCTCAAATATATATAGTATAAAATATAGATATAGATATATACTACCTCCGTTCCTTTTTAGTTGTCATTTTTTGACATTTTACACAAACTAAGACAATTAATAAATGTTATTACTTTTGATACAATAATTTATCATTTTCCAATAATAGTCTTATTCATTTAATATCTTGTTTCATATATTTCACTCTATAATAAATAACTAAGGGTAATATTGGTAAAAACATTTAATATTGCATTGAACTTAAATAGAAACAAAGTTTTTCTACAAAAGAGACACTTAAAAAGAACAGAAATGCTTAATGGCACGACTTGAGTTGTCGTGGATACACACAACCTTGTATTTGCATCAGACACTGTTCAAATTCTTTTTATTTATTTTAATTAAAATTTAATTGAGAAAAGGGAGGTGATGCCACACCAATATGTCGTGCGGTTTGTGTGTATGTGCATGTCGTGCACAATAGCAATGCTCAACTTACAGAAATGCTTAATGGCACGACATGAGTTGTCGTGGATACACACGACCTTGTATTTGCATCAAGCACTGTTCAAATTCTTTTTATTTATTTTAATTAAAATTTAATTTAGAAAAGGGAGGTGATGCCACATCACTTTGTCGTGCGGTTCGTGTGTATGTGCATGTCGTGCACAATAGCAATGCACAACTTAAGAAATGCTTAATGGCACAACTTGAGTTGTCGTGGATACACACGACCTTGTATTTGCATCAGGCACTGTTCAAATTCTTTTTATTTATTTTAATTAAAATTTAATTTAGAAAAGGGAGGTGATGCCACATCACTGTGTCATGCGGTTCGTGTATATGTGCATGTCGTGCATAATAGCAATGTTCAACTTACAGAAATGCTTAATGGCACGACTTGAGTTGTCGTGGATACACACGACCTTGTATTTGCATCAGGCACTGTTCAAATTCTTTTTATTTATTTTAATTAAAATTTAATTTATTGATGCCATATCACTGTGTCGTGCGGTTCGTGTGTATGTGCATGTCGTGCACAATAGCAATGCTCTATAACTTATTTCCTTTCGCATATAATTCTGGCATTTATTATGAGACTTCTTTCTTAACAAGATGCTTCTAATAGTAAAAAACTAAAATAAAATATGCCTCTAATATGGACCTCAATAAAAGTGGATGAAGCTTCACACTTTTTATTATTCCCTTTGTTTCTTTTTAGAGCATTGCTATTGTGCACGACATGCACATACACATGAACTGCACGACACAGTGATGTGGCATCACCTCCCTTTTCTAAATTAAATTTTAATTAGAATAAATAAAAAAAATTTGAACAATGCCTGATGCAAATACAAGGTCGTGTGTATGCACATAACATTTAAAGTAAATAATAACTACTCACAATCTCATCAATGGTACCAAGATGGATGATCAATTGAAATTTGTACAGATGATTTGAGCTATTCAGGTCAACCGAGACTCGGATTCAAGTCTAGAATTACAAAATTGGCGAGTGATGACATATCATCTTACGTTATTTTTAGCATGCTTTTCAATCATTTTCAGTAGGTTTTACATCCTGAATAGAGGAGTATTAGAACAATTACTTATGATGTCGGGACATTTGTAATATTTTCTATATTTGAGTATGTAATTCTATTATTCCTGAAGCATAACAATTTTAGGATGTTTTGGTGTAATTCACGAAGAAATTAGGCAAATCGGCAAAGCAAGACATCTGAAGATTTGTGAGGACTTTGGGGTGATCAAAGAAAGAAGATTAAGGAGGCCATATAAGACATTACAAAGGGAGGAATTATGTTCCCAAACTCCAAGACATCTTATATGGAAGCAAAAAAAGAAGAAGAAGAAGAAACAGACGTTTCAGCACCCACGAGACACTTACATGCACCAAGCGCACAAAATGGGGCGCCTAGCGCATGGCCATGCGCCTTGCGCATGAACTAGGAGCCTGGCGCCTAAAAACATCACTCACATTCGCCTAGCGCATGCTCCTAGGCGCCTGGCACATGAGTCTTGCGGGCCAAGACTGAATTTTTCTACTTTTTTGGTAGCAAAAGCCCGGTTTTTTAGCCCATCTTCAGGTGAAAACTCTCCCTATCAATGCCTCTCCTATCATTCATAATTTCTCATTCAGAACGAAGCGGTTCAAGAGGAAGGCAAGCACTAGGAGCTTCAAGGGAGTAGTTTCTCTCCTCACTCTATGTTTTTCTAGGGTATGTTTTATTTCTTTTGTAATTTGTCTTTATTTACCATGTGTATTTAAATCTTTTTAGGTTAGGGTTCTAAGATGAACCTCTATTCTGGTTGTTAGATAATTTATTTAATTTAAAGTCTTTATTCTGTTATTTTCTTTATGCTATTTAATTTACTGTCGTACGCAAGATTTGTTTCCTCTGAAGCATAACCCTGATGCTTAGGCACTTAGGAAGATGACATACCTAATATTAATATTTATATATGACTTAATCAGGAAGTAATTGATTAGTAACTAGGGAAACAAACCATAGAGCAGAACCATGAGACAAAAGTACTTAGAGAGGTGACATAACCTAATATTGGTGCAAACCTACTCCAATCAGGAATTAATTGGTTAGTAATTAGGGGAACAAGTGACTTCACAACTTAAATCAACATATTAACTTCATTCTCCTCGAACCTTGGTAAGGTAGACAGTGATAGGGTTGTCTGTTTGTAGAACTATCGAGAGGGAGAGTGTGTTATGTACTACTAAGATTCATAGATGAGCGAACCTTTAGGAGTATTTGGACCATACTATTGGGAATTTAGGAACGCTAATTCAAGTATATGTTTCAATTGCCTCTGAGAGAGTAAGACCCCACGCGTACCTATCCGCATGAACAGTAGGTGAAACTTGACAGCTGGAGGGAAATGAGCTCATATCTCTGAGAGAGTAAGGCCCCACATGTACCTACCCGAGTAATCAACAAGTGCAACTTGACAACTGATAGGTGGTAAAACCCCACGAACTCATCACTTAGATAGATAACAATAAATAACATGAATAAGACTTAACTGTTACGTAATTCCAACAATTAAATAGATGGGATTCAAAGAATCCTAACCGCTGCAAACATTCTGCAATCAAAACAAGTAAACTTTGCTCTGTTGCAAAGAGATTAAATTGCAAAACTCTAAACCCTTATCTTTTATTTATTTTATTGTTTCCAAATAAGTAACGTGAGTTGTTTGGTTGGAACGACAATTCAATGTGGATACGCAATCTACTGATCACTTTATTACTTGATAAACGATTTGATACAGTTGCTTAAATCCGACCATCAATCACTATGTAAATTATGTTGTTAATTCTCAATGGTTAATAAATTTACTGCAATGTGAGAGATCCATTTGGCTAGAAGTATAACATGAACATTATTGTTTTCTGTAAAATAAATAAAAAGAAGGTGAATAGTGAAACTCAAAGTTTGTTTGAATACGTACACATTATCCAATTATGCAGTGTCGTATCATATTTTTATAGATATTTATTTTAAAACTAAATTGAATTTTGTCTAAAGGTTCTTGATTGTATTGCGATTGATTTTCAAACCGTCTTCTTTGTTTAGAAGAGTAGGTTCCTTGTATTCTTTTCGGTGGGTCGAGTACCTTGCATTTATTCTTCATTTGTGATCAATTACTAATTGTATTTTTTTTAAGGAATACTTTTATTATAATTATTATCTAATAAGATTGGCTTTTTCCGTTGAAAAAAACCATTTGTGTAATTTAAAATTTGATTTTTTTTTACTTATAAGTTATAATATTCTCCATAAAAAAACAAAAACACGTGGGTATATATGCATCATGTTTGCAAAATTTGAGAAAGGGAAAAAGTGATGACTTAAATTAAGCTAGACTAGACTAGATATCGTTCCTTATATAAGGAGAAAATGACATCATTTGCTTGCATTGGATTCTTCGCCAAAGTGGACGTTTCAAACCTTCACTCTCTCTCTTTCACCAATTCTAACTTCTACCTTCCCCACCTTCACTCCACCACCTATAGTACAAAAATCTCATGAAGTTTCTATCCTCTCCGTTCTTTCTTGGATTCTCATCACCCTACTAGCTACATATCAACAACCTCATCTTCTTAAATATAAATTTATAACCACTACTTCTTAATATATCTTCTTCAACATAGTTTTTTTTTATCTATTATCTATCCATTAAATATGGAAGTTCAAGAACCTTCAATGAAAGAGCTTAAATCAATACATCAACTAGTGCAACAACATGAAGAGAAGAAACAACACAACAATGTTCCTTTGAATTTGAAGATCAACATTCCATCATACGAGGAAGAGAAAGATATTGATTCATTAAACGATGGTTTCAAGACTCCAACATCTACGGAACACAAAATTCAAGTGACTCTTCCACCTCCACCTAGAAAACCAAAACAACTGCGTCAATCTACAAAACGAAAAGGTTGTTGTCTTCCTCAAGTTGCACTTGATCTATCTCATGAGATTGAATCCTTATTTTCCACTTCTCCTAGCGGTGGTAAGAATTTCAAGAAGGTCAAACTTTTTTAACAAGTTGATCATAATCATCATGTAGTTACCACAAAACAATATGCATGTGGGAGAGTAGTTGAGTTGGTCGACCCATGACATATCTTTTTATTTATTGATCATTAATTACTAGTATATGTTACGTAGTACCTCTAGTGTTCATGTGTTAGTTGTAGAAATTTCCTTTCATTTTGGATGATTGGATTTAGATCCTTTAATTAACGTCTATATAAAGTGTATCTTATATATATATATATGTCTTTTTTAATTTGTATGGAGATTGCTATATTTGTTCATTTTATATCTTCATAGATGTGTTAGCACAAAAAAATATATCTTCGTAGATTTCAAAGCTCGATCATTTTGTAACCAAAAAAAAACCTCGATCATTTTTTTGTTAACCCTCGTATATGTTCTTGATAATTTAGAGTTCAATTTAGATGAGTTTTTTGGTTGTGTAGAGTTCAACCTAGATAACTGTTACAAAATTTTGTGGCAAATAAATTAGAGAAGTATTCCTTTTTGGCAATTTTTACGGTACACTCAAAAATTTTGAGTGCACCGGTACACCCGTGTGTTTAAATGAATTATTTTCTTTAGAAATAAATATTTTCTATCATTTACAATTATAATAATTATACTTTATTTCTCAAAAGTGTCGGTAAAGCAAAATTCAATTTTTTTTAATTTTTACTACTCATAATAGTGAATATTGATTATTTTTTTGATAAAATATTAAAAAATTTACTATAGTTCTTATAAAGAATGAAATGACGTTTTTTTTCTTATGGAATAGTATTTTCTAAAATATAAAAGTCGATAAATATCTCTTTTTTACATAATTTTTTTTGTTAACTTATGAATTTATGAACTAGGTGTACCGGTACACCTTAATTTAAGAGTGTACCGTACAAACTCCCTTCATTTTTTGTCATTACTTTATGGCGCTAATTTTAACTTTACCCGTAATGATACTTTGATCGGTTAATTATAATATTGTTAGTTTATTATCCAAATTAGTTAATTAGTTTGCGTCATGAAATAGATAATCAAGAAGCCTTTATGCATTTGATGGGTTTAAAGATAAAAAAATAAAAATTAATGAGAAATGTTAGTCTGCCAGCGTTATTTTAGTATTTTTCTCGTTGTTACAACTTGAATCATAAACTTTTAACTCCTCAACTCCATTAATCTCTTAACTCAAATTTGTTGAGCTACTCAGCCCCCGTTTAATGATCAAAGCTTATGATCACCTATTTCATATTGCTTGTATTTGATCTCTGATTAGCCTTACAACTTGGTCCTTATCAATAAACATTTTGTTATCGAAAGGGGAAAAAAAGAGAGAGAATAAAAAAAAATCAAAGCTGAAACTTACGGAGAATATGATGATTTCAAATTTTCAATTGATGCTGAAACTGAAACTAGTGAATGATTTGGATGATGGTAGGGTTAGTGTCAAAGTTATATTCTCATTGTTTCATTCTCTTTCTTTGTTGGATCCGATGGCATCATTGAATTGACTTTTTAAAAGAAACTAAAATCATGCCAAAATGGAAATAGAAATCATTGACTTTCTCAAGACGGACATTTTCTGCTCTTATAATCAATTAAATCTTTGTTTGTTTAATTAGTGCGCAATCTCATGCGGAATGGGAGCCACACCCTTCAATAACACAAAATAACAAAAGCAGAAGCTGTCATAAATTTCACTCCCCGCAACTTTTGCCGTGTTTGATATATGCAAAAAATGGATTGTTTGCATATATCCTCAATCACCACCTCTTATTGTTGCTTTCTTTTTAGGGAACTTTGTTTGCATTCTCTTCTTTTCTAAACTTTGTACTTTGGCTTCTCAACTTTTCATTTATTGGGTTGGAGTATCACTTAAACCATGTTTTCTTTTTGTTGACTTCTTAAACTATGTTTCTTATATGGAAAATGTTAAAGAGTGCACTCAGGATATTGGTTAAGGGGATGAAAATAGAAATTTTGTATAGGAAAGTGGTGAAAAGTGATGAATTAAACTTTTTAAAAATCAAGTGTCCTATTTTTGGTTTCCTTAACAAGTGTCCTTAAGTGTCCTAAGGACACTTGTTAACATAACCCTATATTTATAACTATTTGATTTGTCATTAAAAAGAATGTGTTCTAGGTTGTCCTCATTCTAACTTCCTATTTTTAATTAGTTTTACAAAGAAAGAATATGAATCGTTCAATTTTGATTAGACAATTTAAATTGTATAAATGCATAAATGCACGATTATTCTTTTGACAACAAAGAATTAAGGTTTTGTAAAGGTTATTGAACCTTTGTTTACGTAAATATTAGTATATATTTAGTTTCAAATAAGTTTAAGAGCTTTTGGACGCGAAAACAAACATTCTATTTGTAATTAAAAGTTGATTGAAGCATATAGTTTGTCCGTGGTGCTAAAGGACACTAAAAACATTTTAAGTGGGGGATCGTTAGAACATAAATTGGGAACCGAAAGGAAGTTGGACGACTAAACACAAGCCTTCAAACTTACAATTAGTCTAATATGAATTGAAAAAGATGGAAGTTCCACATCGAACTGATTACAAACATTGGTAGTGTTTATATAGTATGAGAAGAACTCTCAAGGGTGTGCCTTTTGACAAGCTTGATGATATACAATCAAAGTGCATTTTGATATTTGGATCAAATTTACAACTTCACACTACTAAGAGGATGAAAGGTTGTCTTACAAAGTACTCTTAGGATGGCGATCCTTGAATATAATTGAGCCTTGTAAGAGTATTTGATATTGAGATATGTATGTAGGCTTATGATTGTGTTAAAATTCATGTTTTCTTTGTTGAGAGAAAGCTTGTATTTATAGCCAATTTCATCCTTCAATATCTTGCTACTATTCATTCTTGTAGAGAGACCCTTCATGTTTGAGAGGAATTGAAAAATTGCTATTTTTCCATTCTTTTGTACGTTGAGCATAAGGGTGGCAGCTATGAAGGCCCGTTCATAGCATTTTATGGACCTTAGGCCATGTTTGAGAAAAGGGCCCTCTTATATAATTGATCATAATTTTTTTTATAAACGGTGAATGAGATATGCATTAATCATGGCGGTCACCATAAAATTATGTTTTGAAATTTCAACTGTGCTGACACTCTAAAATATCGTGTGTCAAATGCATCTCTTCCTATATATTATTAATAAAAAATAAAACAAAACAAAACAAAAATTGGGTGGGCCGAACCAAAACCAACAAATATGAAAGTTCTCAGAACATAATTTACTATCTCCTATGTGATTTGATAATTCAATTGATTTACTATCTCTAAAAGTTCTCAGAGAGCTCATTATCATTCGTCACCATAAATATGAAAACATGAAAACAATTTATCGAAAGATTTTATCATTTGAAAACATGAAAATATTTTATCATTTGTCAAAAGAATATGATGTTACTTATCAAAAATCAAATGAGATCAAGTTTGACGTCCCAAACATTAAACTTTCACGATGGAAGTCATATTATATTATGAAGTCTAAATAAAAATTCATGTTACCTTCAATCTGAAACACCTAAAAGCATCCTCAAAATTAATAAAAAATAACAATTTTGGTCACTCGGAAGGAGTATATATTTTGTGTTTTACTTCTAAGTTGGTGGGGGGTGTTATAATTGTTCCCCTCCATGCAAATATGAGATAAAAAAATCATGTGATTGATAATAGACCGCGTCTGTTGATTTAAAATTGGATAATTCAGATTTAAACAGTTTTATACAATAAAATAATATGGACCATTTATTTTAATCAGACGGCTCACAGTTGTAGCAGGAAATCCTATTTCGTGATTGATGATATCCAAACAGTTAGTCCATCTATTTTTGACGGACATTATTTCTTACATCAAGGTGCAAAAGTCACTCCAATCTACGTACTAAAAATGGTGGATATGAATGATCCTTGAGAATTTTGAATACCAAATTCAACACTTCCTAACATTTCCTTCTTCCTTGCAAATCCAAGCCCAAACG
>Ga0315915_1000516_pt1 | contig 40359 bp, 16 predicted proteins | sample MpolbnodulesMG_FD_207738 | JGI IMG/M metagenome (GOLD analysis project Ga0315915, IMG submission 207738) | Medicago polymorpha root nodule microbial communities from Los Angeles, California, United States - branched nodules | ecosystem: Host-associated > Plants > Roots > Nodule | place: USA...
AGAAGTTTCAACATGTTATTTCTACAAACCACCATATTCATCATCATTTGTTGACACTATTATAATGAAAAGGAAAATAAAATTAATTAAGAAATGATTACACGAATAACAATTAAAGCACCTGCATCATCTTCATTCTTGAATGCCATTAGGAGTTTTGAAGAGATGATGCAAACGGCGCTATGCAACGTTCACTTCTTAATATGAAAATTGCTCTTTTCACTTTTGAAATTGCTCTTTTAGTTGAATTTGCATACCTTTTAGATGATCAAATTGAAGCATGTATTCCACCCTTCTAATCTATTGTTCATGTGATTTTGCAGCAGCGTATATGAATTATATATACAAAAGAAGGATTTCTACAACACTTGATAATCAAAATAAAAAAGGATCTCAAAGAGGATGTCGAACATGAAAGAGTAGTACGAGATCAATATAAAATATATAATAGCGTAGTTATTATTTCAATTAGCATTTTGTAATAATAAAATGAAGCTAAAGATCGCTTTTGTGGCCCTAGTTGTAGTAAGAGACTTGTTGATACTTATTCTAAGATTAATTAATTGGTCATATTCTTGTGAATAAAAATTATCTCCTGGATTTAGACTTGTGAATGAAATAATTTCTTAAACACACATATAGGCATTGAAGAATATAACAGGAATGAAGAAAATTTCAAATCTAAGAACACACATTTGTAACACAAAAAGAACATTACTGTTGAAAGTGAAATCCAATGAGGCATTCAATCAAACATGTAATAGGAGAAGTAGTTAAAGCTAAAAGAAAAAAGACAAAAGGTGATTAAATAAAACTAAATGTTAGAAAACATAAGGAAACAACTCGCTCAAAAATTGGATCTAAGCCACTGCAGGCAATGACAGTTGCATAAACCGTCAACGCTAGACCAGTACCGAGAGCCAACAAGAGAATACTATATAAATTGTCGGTGATTAAATTAAATAGAATAATGTCATCCGAAAACAAAACTGACACAACAGCCCAAACATATTCTTACCGACCAGGACACTAAACCAAGTCACATAACACGAAATCAATGCAGCAGAATACTACTTATTCAAATAATACAAACTGATGCAGCACCGAATAGAATCAAAAGCTGAAATAAATAGTGGTAGCAATTTCACCTTCACTTTTTCCACTTTTAATAGAGTTCTCAATATGGTGAACATTGTGGGTAAACTGTGTGACAGAAGAAGGGGCAGTATGTGTATTAGTAAAGCATAGAAAAATCATGAAAAATTTAAAAGCTAAATAAAGATTCTCATAAAAGAAAAACGATACACTTGCATGCAAATTTTTATACAATTGTTTTAAATTGAATTATTCATCAAATTTAGTTATTTACATACTACACAAACCATCGTTACAATAAATTGATATTCAAACCATCCCTACAATAACTTGATATTCATTAGGAATAAATTTATAAAAATAAAAAATTTCTAAACATTGCATTGCATTTGTCCTACGTACAAATAGCTAAATTGTGGTTAAGTAAACAACTTTACCTTTAAAATGAATCACTAATGAGCATATATATCTACAAATGAAACCTGGAATGGTGAGTGAAATGGAATGGTGACCAAATGAAACCAAAGGGATTATTAAGAAAACTGCAAATGACCCAACACCAGCTGCAAATGACTGCAAATGAAACCAAACTAAATAAAAAGTTGAATAGAATCAAAACCGACAAATCAAAAGCTAAAATCTGCAATAGAATCATCAGCCAAAATCAAAATGGAATTGGAATAGTATAACTAACAATGAAATTGTCATTTAAATCGTAAATCAAAATTGATGTCAAATTGAGAAAGAAAAAATTGAATAAGAAATTGAGAAAGAACAAATTGCAGACCTCCATCGATGGTGGTCTTCCGACCACGGTGCCAGAAGTGGAGGCGATGAGGACATAATAGAGAGAGAAGATGAACCAAGAAGGTATGAAAGGAGGCGATGGGAATCTAGGAGAAATGAGAGAAGAGGCAAATTTTATTTGTTTAACAACGGTTAGGGCGATTTGTTTTGATAAGAATAAGAGGATCTGTTTATTTTGCGATCTGTTTAGTAAAATTAAGCAGAAAAATTATGAGTGATTTGTTTGTTTTGATGGAGCGATTTGTTTATTTTGATTTCCATGACAATTAATATTTTGTTTAAATTAAATAGGGTTAATATAGTAGAATTAAGCAGAGTAATTAGGGTAAATCTAGGGCAAAATATTGCTTACGGGTTAACTTTAAGTAATAAGAGATTCACTTAATTTTCATTGGTGGATAATTTTCATCGATAGTTATTTTTTTAAGGAATTCTCATCGATAGTTAGTGCATAGTTCTTTTTAAGGCGGCACAGGTCTCACCATCATCTAAATATGTGAGTGTAGGAAAAGTTTTAAAAGTGAGCGGAGATATTTTAAGAAAAATGTTAAAACGTTCAAATTGTTAGGCCTAATTCGAACCTTGACCCTTCACTTATTTGTGCGGTTGTATAATTTAAAGCTTGGGATACGAGTGTAAGAATCAAATCAATAATTTGAGCAATTGAAACATCTAATTCAACCGAACCAAATTGATTAAGTTTTTTCCCTTCTATATTTGGTTCTAATCCTAATCAAAACAATCAAGCCAAACATTTTTTTAAAAGAATCAAATCAGTCATTTATTGTTTCAAATATCGATTTTACGTCATTCAATACCGATTACTAGAGACTCGAATTAAATCATTATGTTCTTTTTTTATTATTTCAAACCATATTATTACTGTATTCTTAAAAATATGTTGTACTCGTGAAATTTTAATTTATGTATTTTTTGTATTAGGATAAAAAAAAAATCTACAATGTTTGATTAAATGAAAATGTTAACAATGTCGTTAGGGCGCTTAATAACACCATCCACAATGGTGGATGTTTCACCTATTTAGCACCACATTAAATAGACATCCCCTCATTGTGGAGTATAACATACGAGTGCTTATGGAGGAGGGTGGCTATGAAAGCACCCCCTCCCTCTTCATTTTTCACGGGTTCCATTTAATAAATCTTAGTAAAATGAATAAATTTTGTTAAAAATGTAATGGTATAGAGTTATTTGTATGACCTATTTAATAATTTCTTTGGTGCTGGATTGGAGGAAATTGATGCTTATTAAATATTACCGTAAAATTGGTGATGTGGACATAGGTGACGCACTTAAGCACCCAATGTGGGGTGCTATGTCGTAGATGGTCTAAGAAGTTTAATGAGGACATTTTATAATAGAAATTGTGCACTCACTACATTGAAACTTTATAAATTGACTTTGATTTTCTTAAATTCATCAATTATTTTTATTTTTGTCTTCTTCACAAGTGTCCCAAAGGGACTTGATTAAAAGTGAATTTAATTTTTTTCGATTTTTAAAAGTCGTATAAGTTTGTATTGAAAGTTTGACTTTTTTCCTGTTACAACTTAAAAGTCATACAATTCCATGTAAAGCTTTATCGTCATTGAAAGTTTAAAGAAGTTTAAAATTAGAGTTTTTGTAAAACCTTGGATAGGAATTAGGTGTGGGGTATACTAATATTTTTTTGCTTCCCGTAGCCCCTTTCTGATAGAAAATTGGGGTCAATTTAAATTTGTCTACTTGATAAAAAATTCAACCAAAATTTAACAAGAATTTGAATTTAATCTCTTTGTCGATTTAAGAATCTCGTTGCTTCTGTCAGAAAAAAAAAAGAAAAGAATTTCGCTAATAAGTAACGTAGTCTCTTAATCTTGACTCTTGATAAAAAAAAAAGGCACACCAGACTCAGTTCCAGGTGCCAAATGCCCTGAAAAGGCATGGAAGGTTACTCGTATAAGAGACCAGTTTCGAATGAATCTTATATTTTTTTCCGAATGAATCTTATATTAACATGCCCTACAACCATGCGTGCCATCTTCTTCGGCAATCAAGAAGACGTGCTTCAAGCAATTGAAGTTTTAGGATTTTAGCTTTGCATGTCACAAATAGTATAATTACAAATGGAATATTAGTCACTTTAGTCCCTGAATAGGAAATGAGTCGTCATTTTAGTCCTTGAATGCAGATAAGTTGCAAAATAGTCCCTGAATGTAGACTCTATTAGTCAATTTAATCCCTGAATGCAGACTCCGTTAGTCAATTTAGTCCATGAATGTAGACTCCATTAGTCACTTTAGTCCATGAAATTGACTAATAGAGTCTATATTCAAGGACTGTTTTGCAATTTCTTTGCATTCAGAGACTAAAGTGACTACTCTTTTTTCATTCAGGGACTAAAGTGACTAATTCCCCTTATTCTCTAGTTTTTGGAAGATATCAAGTTATTGTTTCTTAAGTTCGAATTTGCTCCATTTATCAGACTTCACTTACTCTATATTAAGACAAAAGAAAGATTAGTATAACTCATTAGTCTTTACTCTCTATTTATGAGAGATAGAGACAAAAAGATTAGTATAACTCATTAGTCTTGAATTACTCAATTTATCAAGTTTTGTTTATTCTTTATTTATAAGAGATAGACACATAAGAAAGATTAATGGAACCCATTAGTATAACCTATTTATTAAAATGGAACTCAATAATCTATTACTTGTATCTATCTCTCATAAATGGACGATAAATGAAGTTTGATAAATGGAGCAAATTCGAACTCAATTATTTAGGTCTATAATTATTTTAAGAATTAAACCATATACGTTCCTTTTAAAAACAAAAACCATACTTGTGAGTAAGAAGTTCTACATTTGATCAAAACATAAGTACTGAACCATATATAAGTGAAAAATAATGTCGTTTTCTACACTCATAGCTTCTCGCGTGCCCTGTTTTAGATTCTAAAATTAATCCGCAAAATGGAGGGTTTATGGAGTTTTTTTTTAAAAAAAAAAACGTTTTACACCTTTTGGATTATATAATCTGAAAATACCGTTGAACGCGCAAAAACTTAGTAAAGTTGGAAAATAAATTCTCTATATGAAATAACCCATATACCTAACACATGTTGTTCGTCAAAGTCCAATATCATGATCTATGATCCCTCATAACCCAACAATACAAAGTGTTATCAGTATTTAAAAAGGTGATTGTTAAAAAGTCTCACGTCGGACAAAAGATTGTCTGAACCAATGTTTTTAAAGCTGGACCGGACGTTGAACCGGTGAGACCTCCGGTTCAAGGTTCGATCGGTTCAACCGCTATTGAATCGGATAATTAATAAATAAATAAATAAAAGTAATTGTAAATATAATTTTTTAAAAAGAAAAACGTGTTATAAGTATAGATTAAATATATAGGGCCAGCTGATAAGTAAGCCCAAAAATAAAAAGAGCTGCATACACACACCAAAGGTATTAATTAGAAGAATGTTGTTACCACACCAAAGGATGCTGGGAAATACCATTAAAATACTAAAATAACCTCATCGGCAGTTAACTACCAATGAGTTTTAACCTAGTTTTTAATAATGGATTTCACTTCATTACTTTGAAGAAGAAAACGACATGAACATATTTAGAAGAAATTAAGAATAAATTTCACTATATTACTCTGAAGAAGTAATTAAGAATGGATTTCACTTCATTACTCTGATGATGAAAACGTCATGAACATATTTAGAAGAAATTAAGAATGAATTTCACTTCATTACTCTGAAGAATAAAATTAAGAATGAATTTTACTTCATTACTCTAAAGAAGAAAATGACATGAACATATTTAAAAGAAATTAAGAATGGATTTCACTTCACTTTAGTAAAAATAGAACACTAAGCAGTTGTATTAGTATGCAGTCTTAACAAAGGATGCAAATGCACATGTTTGCCTAACTTTTACCATTTCAATTTTACATTTATTTATTCTTTCGTATAAACTAAAAATACGTTTAATTGTCTTTTAAACTTGTTCCATTTTACTCAAGAATCCACTGAAGTAACTTCTTTGGTCAAGCACTTGAAAGCAAATAGTAGAAGTTAGACACATGTGGTGATGTGTGTGTGGAATAATGGTCAGCTCTTGGATCACAAGGGAATGTGTAATAAAATAGTGGAGTCTCTTCTAAAATTGGAAAGGCAAGAGAGCATTGACTGTTTAATTTCAGGGGCAACTTGAGTACCGTAGACTTCAAATATATACCAATGAGGTATGGCATAAGTGTTATAGTGAAATAGCTGCTTTCCACTATGTTTTTTTTTTGCTTTCTTTCAAGAGCTCGACTTTAACAACACTTTGATGATTAATTGAATGTCACCAAGAACTGTTGGGTCGGGATTTGGTATTTTTTTTTACGCAAACATTGATACCACAGGCCAAATTGTTTCATCCCAATTATGTTGACATCAGAGAACTTATAATATCTTAAGTGGCAAGCTAAGAGTGTTGTATAAAAGGAAAACGTTAATTAGTGTTTCAAGGACACTCGTTACCAAAATCATTTATTAAAAAAAGAAAATGAGAAACAAACATGGGGTATAGACCAAAACACATTCTGTCAAAAAAAAAAGAAAGAGACCAAAACACATGAAAAGATGTCAAGAAAAAAAAACATCAAATAAACCTAAAAAAAAGAAAGACTATCGATTACAGCAAAAATCTTCTTCAAAAATAAATCGTAGAATCCATCTGGTCTAGTTTCTAGATGAAAAGTCAAATGCTACTTACTTGTTAGCACAAATATGATAGACAAGTTGCATTTGAGAGCACAATGCAAAGCATTGTTCCATTGATTTTTTTAATCTCTACGAAATAGACTAAGAGTTCTTCAAAGCTTTCACCACAAACAAGGAATCACATTTCAACCAAAAAACAACATCAATCTTTATCAAAAACAATTTCAACAACTATAATTACCTAGCTTCAAATGCAATCGAATTCCCCATGAAAAAAAAAATTGAATTTATAAAATCCCTAAAAATCTCACTGTAAAAGAAAGGACCGAACGAGCCTTTAAATACACCATTTGTATCACACGTAAGCGATCAACATTTATCTTATTTTAAGTAAATATCAAAATATTTTAGTTTTATTCCCTACAAAATTACAAAACTTTTAAGTTTAGTCTTCATTAAATTTTAATGGTAATTTTATTTCCCCAAAAGGTGATTGTTTTCTCCTGGAAGCTTCTTCTTGATAGGCTCCCAACTAGGTCTAATCTTGTTAGGCGTGGTGTTCCCCTTCCTGAGAGGGATCTTGGGTGTGTTTCCTGTGCGGTGCCGTCTGAATCCGCAGTGCACCTTTTCATCGTCTGTCCCGCTGTTCTTCCGGTTTGATATCAGGTCTCTAGTTGGTTGGGTTTGGAGTTTGTCATCCTCATAGGTCTTGCTCAGCTTTTCCAGGCCTTCACTAGCATTGGAAGGGGGAAGAGAGTTAGGTTAGGTTTGTTTCTGGTTTGGCATGCTGTTATTTGGACCATTTGGACGTCTAGGAACAACCTTATTTTCTCTAGTGGCACTCCTAGTGAGGAGCCTGTGGTGGATAGAGTGAAACTCTTAGCCTGGAAGTGGTTCCTGGCTAAGTGCCCTGCTAGTTCTTGTTCTTATCATGAGTGGGAGGTGCAGCTTGTCCTGTGCTGGTATCGGTAGGGTTTTGGTGGTGTTTTGCCTTGTTTTGCTTGGGGGTTGGGGCTTCTGCCTCCTCCCTCCTGGCTCGCTTCGGGTTTTGTCCCTTGGCTTTGTGCCCTGGCAGCTTTGGTGGGCGCTTAGGGGTTCTTTTGGTGTTGTTTTTTCTTTGTTGTGCTTCCGTTTTTGGTTCCTTTTCAGGTGTTTGTTTTTGAGTTGCTCTTGGGGGTTTGTCTTGGGGGTCTCTCTTTTTGGTGGCTTTCGGTAGCGTCTTTTGATGGCTATTTTGGTGTATTTGTACAGTTCCTTTTATTTTTATATATATATATTTTGCCATTCAAAAAAAAAATTGCAATTTGTTGGAATAGTCCCTAATTAAAATGTTTAAAAAAAAATGTCACTTTGAGTCTTCAAAATAGTCTTTATAAAATGCAAATAAAGACTAAACATGAATATCCCGTGAGTTTAGCTCAGTTGGTAGGGACATTACATGATTTATGTAGTGGCCGGAGTTCGAACCCTGGACACTCCACTTATCCACATTTAATTGTGTGAGCTCTAGCCACTAGGCTACTAGACCCAAAAAAAAAAGACTAAACATGAAAAAAAAAAAAATTGGGACAAAACTTAAAAATCCATGATTTTGTTGGAACTAAAAATATGTTTAACCCTAATTTATACGATATAATTAAATTTACAATGTAATATGATGAGTTTTGTTTTGCAAATATTCAATAAAAAATTGATAGGTCTAATAGTATATTAAAGTATTAAACATTTGTAGTTTGATCCATCTTTATATGGGTCTGTAGATACATACTGGAGATCAATTACACTAGTGTTACACACAATAATAAATTGGGGGCGTGTGTATTTCAATCTATTGTAATTTTAGAGCCGCTATCTTTCTCTCATATTCTCTCTACTCCTCTTTTCTTCTTTTTTTATCCATCAAAGAGGAGTAATTTCATACTATTTTTTAGCTCGAAATCACTCATTTATATCATATTTTCATTTCTTAATTTAAATTAGTTTCTACATAGATATGGTTTTTATTTCATATTTTTTCGTGAATTTTCATCTTAGTGAAGCGTTGAATTTTTTTAAGATTCTTTTGACTTTATTTTGACACTCACAAGTCTAAGTCGAGTGCTTGCCCCTTAAGCTGCAGGGCCGTCTCTATAAATCTAGAGGCTCGGCTCTGTACGTAAAATGAGGTCCGTAAAAAATAAAAACGTATTTTTATTTTTTAAATAGCAATCTTCTATTCAAATTTTCTAATCTCAGACGGCAATTTAGGAGGCATAAAGGAAGACTGAAAATATGTAGAACCTGACATTCTTGATTGTTCTTAAGCAATTCCGCAATGTTGAAGTTGAACCACATAGACATACAATGTTGAGGTTGAACCATAAAATAGAATTAAGATGTACTAATTAGTATCAAATATGGTTACCGTGATTCTATGAAATTTAATTAATCTCTATCATTATAAAAAACCAACCAAGTGCAGTGCAGTGCAGCAGCTTAATACAGAATCTACAAATTGCTACATAAACTGAATTGAAATGAGATGAATGGACTTACATATAACCAAGGTGTGGTAAAGGCCGTAATGCCAGAGGAATCATTACCGCGGAGCATAGAGGGGGAGGTCATAAGCGTCTATACCGTAAAATTGATTTTCGACGAAATGAAAAAGAGTATCCTGCTGAAATCAGGAATTGGTCTTGTCAAATTGCAGTTCCTAAGGGTCCTGCTTAGAAAAAGTAAGCGATAACAATCAACAACATATACATGGTAAATCACACAATTGAATATTTCTCCTCACCAAACAAAATAATTGTTTATAAAAAGTAACCTTAAAAACACCTCTACAACATGGTACCAAATACACCAAATACCAATACAATTAGGAAATCAATCAAATATAACATTTCTTTCTCATTGAATGTCATAATATATTCTTTTGAAGAAATCAAGATGATAGTACCATATTAAACTAAGGCTAAACTGCACTTTTCGACCCCTAAATTTTAAAATGTTGCGATTTTGGCCCCTTATTAAAAAAAATTACAATTTTGGCCCCTTTGTCCCAACATTGCTGAGAAGACGCCACGTGTCCCAAAAAAGGGGCCATAATCGCTACTTTTTGAGAAGATAAGGGGTCAAAAGATCATATTTTCCTTATGTTAGGGGGTCAAAAGAGCATATTTCTCTAAACATAGGGGGTCACTTGTGTCATTTTTTTTCATAGGGGGTCAAAATCGCAACTTTTTAAAACTTAAAGGGTGAAAAGTGCACTTTAGCCTTAAACTAATTGATTCAAATAAATAAGGTTGTAAAAAAATTAAGGAAAGAGAGGTAAAACTGACCTAACGGTGTCGTTTCGGAAAGGGGAAAACGAATGTTCCTTGATGGCTGAGAGATGGTGGTCGGAATCAGAGGAAACTGTTAAGAGATGGAGGTTGGAGGTGGAGGGCACGGTTGAGTTGTTGAATACGTTGCAAGCTGAAAAGAAGAAGGAACTGGAACAAACGCGTGTCAGAGACTGAAGCAAATAAAGGTTTTTTTTTAGCGGATGGTGTTGGTACTGGGCTATGAAGAAAAAAATTGAGGCCCATGCCATTGGGAGGCCCAGCTCGATTGAGCTATTTGCACCTCCCTATGGCCGGGCGTGTTAAGCTGACTTGCATTTTACCTTTGACAATTGCTTTTCTAACACCAAAAATATCCTAATAACACATGAAAAATTCTAAAATGCCCCCAACGGTAGTTAACTACCGTTCAGGAACCGGCAACAGTTAACTACCGTTAGACTTAGTGGTAGTTAACTACCGCTGAAAAATTGCTTTTTTGTTCTCTTTATTCTCTCTCATCCCTCCCAACAACCTCCTCTTCTTCTTCTTTTTTCAATTGTTGTACCGCAAGTTTCGTATCCAGACAATCAGTGATTAATATACGTTATTTCAAATTTGATGGAATCCGGTAATCAAATTGCATCACACAATCAGTAATTAATATACGTTATTTCAAATTGTTAATTAAATATGAAAAGAAAAATATCGTAAAAATGAATGAAAACTTCCTTGTTGGTGGACGACCCACCTTGCTGCAAGGATTCCATAAAACCTTCACACTTCAATTCATGTGCCCCAAACGAATTTAAACAGGACATAGAAGCATTTTAACCTTTCATTCTTATCACATCCTTGTCTTGCACTTAGTTGTTTTGAAGTTCCTATATTTCCAATCTTTTCAGACTTCATACTCCACGGTAGTTAACTACCGTTGGAGTTTTTTTTATAATTTTTTAAAGTTGTGTTGGTATACAGCGGTAGTTAACTACCACCAGATCAATCCAGTGGTAGTTAACTACCATGAGGACATAAACATCATTTATTTGTGTTTTTAGAAAGTTTTATATGTCATAAAAGCAATTTTCGTTACCTTTTTACTCTTTGATGATTAAGTGGATAGCTTTGTAAATATTATTTTTTTATGGGCGTAGCTCTGTAATAAATTATTAGCTTGCCTTAGTTATTTAAAGCGATTGATCTCCACTTAAAATCATATACTAGCATTATAGCTTGCCTTAGTTTGTAACTTAGTACCAATTCTACCCTCTCAAAAACTGTACCAGCTCTACCCTAAAATCTAAATAAATAACAGTGAACGTGGCAATGTCAATTTAGAGAAAAAAAATAATATGTTAAACAAACTTAACCTCGTGTATATTTGACAAAAGAAAAACTTAACCTCGTACTTTTTCTTGAGGTACATTAGTGGTCCCATTTCAGCCTTCCGGTGCCATTAGGAATTAACCACTTTTGATGTTTCATCGTCAAGGCATTTGCCCGTGTGTGGGGTTGGTTTTGCCGACAACGGTACACTAAGACCGTAAACTATCACCAAATATTCTCGTTGGTCTGTCCCTTACTCTGTTTTCTTCACTAGTTTTATTGTATATCATGTGTTTTGTTTAACATCTCATCATGACAATGAAGTTTCCGGGAAAATAAGGGGAGTGTTAGAAGCAAGAACAAACTAATGATCCTAAAATACAAAAAAAAAAAATCACATTTTTTCATAAAACTTTTGGATATTTGGTGTATGAGTCGGTGTCTCCTTAGAGAAATCAGAAAAACATCGAGAGCAACAACGAGATAATGATCGATCCAGGGCTCACCAACGATAACAAATTATATCTAGCTATACACAAAATCTTAAGACATTGTAATTTGTGAATATGTGTCACTTGTCTTACAAAGAGCTCTTTGATTCTTATTCAGCCAGATTCTTTGATAAGATATGTTTTACCCTTTTTTTTCTTTTTGACTTTATTCTTATCTAGGGCCCTTTTATTTGTTTAGAAAAAAATTCAAATAATATATTATTATTTCAACTATTTAAATTTAATTATTGTGATGCAATTGGGAGCAACCCGTGATAGGTTGAATTGTTCTCTTATGTAAGGTCGTTGAGAGGTACTGTCTCCACTGATAAATATATATATATATATCTATCTAGTCATCCCATTAGATTAGAACACACACCAAACATAACACTCATCCAAAGATGTAGAAGAGCTTCAACCCTAATTTCTCTCTCATGTTCAATGAAGGTCGAGATTTCTCAATTGCATTAAATAGATCATTATACAACACAATTTATTGTTTTACAATAATATTACGTCATATAACCCTATATATGATTTTGGTCCCTCTATTTAACAATCCAACATGAGATAGTAGTATCAACCTAGGTAATGATCAATGGCAATGGTTAAAACACATAAATTACACATTGAACAAGGGTTGTTTCTACGATGAGGAAGTGTTACATACTGTTTACAATTAACGAATGCCGTTTTTTGCAAGTACAAACTCGTGGAATATATTATCCATCTTCATGACCAAGACAATGACTTAATTAATACCAGTTTGAAAAAGAAAAAAAACAATATTAAAACTTAAATTATGTGTTATCTCTTATTTTTCTCGAATCAACGTCGATTAGTTTATTATCTTAGTGGTCATTGGATAAAAAGCCATAACCTTCTACTAGAAAGTATAACTTCAATTGTCTACAAAATATGAACCATTTTACTAGAAATTAAGTATGAATCCACAGTAAATCACATAGTAAATCACATGGGAACTTCTTGAAACTTTCATAAAAGCCTACATTGAGGTGGATCAACATATTAAACCAAAATCAATCATACAAGTAAGATTGAATATCACATTTTCACCCAAAAAAAACTCAATAAATTAGGTATATAGTGAATCATCTCACATATGTATTGTTCAATATCAACTATTTCTTCAAATATGAAACTTTTAAGTCGCACTTAACACATCAACCGAACTTTCTGTGCCCTATAACCATTGCTTTAAAGAAGACCAAGAAATATGGTATGGACATATGTAGTGATGAGTTGTAGTGGTTAGTACGACATAAATTGCATGGAAAACAAACAATGAAATGATTTCATTTTGAAAATGAAATAAGCATTGAAACAATTCATAAAATATTTTCTACTTTTTTTTTTGAAGAAACTAAATTAACTCACTCATATTGACACCAGAGGGAATCAAATCTGAGACCTTGAGGAGGAGCACACTCCCAAGTTCCAAGTCAATACCACTAGACCAACCCAAGTGTGTTTCTCCCTTAATTATACATTTTCATATTTTTTTGTACAAAAACATTTGTATTTTTAATTAAATGTATAATTAAAATATTCTTTTTTTGTTTGATAATATATTAAAATGAATATACTAATACTTTCTCATTCTTTTTTTTTTAAATGTAATACTTTCTCATTCATGTATTTATAAAAATATATATAGGAAAGTTATTAGATATTTGTTTAAAAAAATTATATGATCAACATTTCTGATGTAGGAGAGTTTTTTTTTTTTTTTTTTAAGGATGGTGTAGGAGAGTTTTCTTAGTAATTTAGTAGTATTTTATTAATTCAGCCTAATTTTATTATTTGTTTGTTTTATTTTCAGTTTGATATTTTTGGCCTATTTGGGTTTGTTATTTTCCTATTTAAGCTTAACAGTTGTAGCCTAAGATAATAACTTTTATTCAATCAATAATATTTTAGATAGTTTTCTCAATTTTCTCGTGGATTACGGAACCATATTTTCACAAGTTCGTCGCTTGCAAACTTGTTCTTTTTCTCTCTAGATTTAGCGCTGGTTAGCTTACACTTCCGATTGCGTCAATTTCAGGACTCTAATTTCACATGGAAATTGGAATAAGTCATGGTTTGATTATTATGTTATTGAAATGTTATTGCTGCGTCAAACTATTGCATGTTCTTGATGTTCACAATTCAATCCTTTGAAAGAGGTTAAAACTTAAAACATGCGTTAGTGCCTATTAATTATATGTATAAACTATCAAATGTGAGATTTCTTACTTAACTTATATCAGTGTAGGTGAAATATCTAATCATTTGTGGCAAACTCAAGTCACTATAAACGACATGTCTAATTAATTATATGTGTCAACCACATATGACTTGTTATAATTTTCTAGCTAATTGGTTATATTTTCATGTTTAGGGCCATTGTGTAATGAATGAGTTGAAGTTTCTTTTATTGGTTATTTGTGTCAAGTAGCTGTATAATTATTAATTTTTAATATAAAATACATAAAGGGAATGGTCGTTGACATAGTGATTACTCTTTGACTAACGCAAGGGCACCCCATTAGAATAATTATATTGACAAAAGTGCCCCAAATTGTTGCCGTCTCCCTCGAATTAAGTTTCTTTGTTTTTTATTTGTCAGGAGAGAAATCAAACCCTAGTTGACGAGTTTCACAACCATGACCCACCTCAAATGCATAAATATAAAATAGTGTATAACAGACACAAACACATGTAAACCCAATAAAAAAAACACACATAAATACTTGAAGTTAATTTTAAAATTGTAATAACTTGAGTTCTCTCGAACTATTTGTCTTAACTTTTTATTTTTTAAGAAAACGGTCTTGGTAATTTGCATTTGAAATTTGAACATCATCATCAATTATGCATACACTATTTGCATCTATCTATTGTCTTTATTTTTGTTTTAAATCGTGTCTAACTATTTAGATTTTAGTTATATATTTGATTGATTTAAGAAAAAAGTTTTATATTTTTACTTTTAGAACATGAAAAACTTAGTTGATTGCTTTTAATTAATTTTCTTCGTATTTAGATAAGTTAATATTTGTACAGAAAGCAATACTATTTATTTTGTATAAAATATTTAAAAACTGAAGACATTTGTATAATTAAGAGCTCAAATAGAAAATTAATATTCTTCTTTGAAAGCAAATAAAGTGTAGAATTTTTGTTTTCTGCCGTCAACAACATATATGAGTGTGTCTCCATATTTCCAAGTGAAGTATATATATTAAAGAATGAAAGAACTCTCACCCACTTATAAACGTATATATGATGATTACTTGTTTGGCTATGTATTTAAGAATGGTTGGATCAAAGAACAAAAGTTGAAAATGAATAGGTGATCCATTATAATATCAATATACTTCATATATGAACCAACAATTAATCACCCTCTTTCTTCCTATATCAGTATATATACACACTAATACTATTACCCCATGGCTTCAGAGCCTTTTCTAGCTAAAACTATCCTCCTAATGGTGGATGCATTTCCAAAGATGGCAGAAAAGATGGTGAAGGTGAAGGTGATGACTCCATGATTTGTTTTCTCTAACTTCTACACCTTCTTAATTACGGCACACAGGCTGAAGCCAGGCAACTTAATTATTGATGAAGCCTATTTTATCTTCAATTAAGGTTTGAGAAATATATTACTTATACATATGGTTAGAATGTTACTAATTAATTGAAGTTTATATTCAAAGTTCACTTTATATTATAAAAATACATGCTTTAGGTAGAAATTAACAAGCTATTAGTTAGGAATTTAAATGCAATCAGCTGTAATAATATCATTTCTTTTAATTTTTGCCCCTTTTCCTGGGTGCATATATATAGGCTAATAAAAATTACTTTCTTTAATTTATGGATTTTATTGTTATGTATTCATGATTTATTTTAATCTATGTATTAAGATGTCTCATATATAAATTTACTAATTACTAATAACATATTTATTTTGTGTGCGAGTGAGAAATTATAAAAGTAGAATTGCTCTACTGATTTGCAAAAAGATTAATTCATCCTTCGCTGATTTTTTTTTTCAACTTTGCTATTTCTAGTTTTAGAACGCTTGCGTTTTTGCATGGATTCTGAGATATTTCTTTTTTGATAGTTTTTACTGACTCATTTGATATTTGGATTCTGAGATCTTAATAACATTGGGTAAATTTACACAAATTCTGTAACATGAATGCTTTCATGATTGCCGATTTACCACACAAACCAACATGAGTCTTTTCAGCGTCTTTTGTACCTCATTTGCATGCTTACTGGAAACTTCCTGGTAGGTCACCCATCCAAAGACTACTTCAAGTCAAGCAGAAGATGCATCTTGTTGATATAGGTAGTACCAAACAATTCTTATAAGTCTTCCTTCAACCATGTAGTCTCATATCTACATGGCCTCAGAATCCCTCTCATTCCGATGTGTTTTGGTTCCTCTAAAAGTTGTTGGGAGCCGCTCATTGTCGTGCCTTGTACACCGGCGACCACTCCCCGCCCTCGTCAACCGTGGGTGTTACATGCCCACCAGTTTCCGCTTGGTTCGTCCCCGAACCACACCGTACTGGGAGAGGTCTGCTATGATACCATTTTTGCATATAACACCCACGGATGATGAGGGTGGGGAGTGGTTCGGGTATGAAATCTAGATTTTTAAAATAAATCAAGGTTATGACTAAACCAAATATTCAACAATTTAGATGCAATATTTAAGGGTCCAAATAATTGCCGTAATCAATATAGAACATTTGATCATTCTTTCATAATTCCCCAAAACAAAAAATTATTGTTCATAGTATAAATTAGGGAAATAAAAACAACAAAAAGAATGATATTTGTCAGTTTAAACCCTTGGAACCAAAATTGAATTTGCTTCACAAAACCCTTTGATAAGCAATTATTTATCAAATTATCAACAAAAAAAAAATTGACAAAAAACCTGGATATACCACAACACATGATATGAATCATAAAATTACAACTACTGAAAATAAACCTTCCATGGTCACCGAAATTCCAATATATGTGATCGTATGATAATGACATATGTACTCATAAAATTGAAGTGGATATATTTGTAAGGTAATTCACATGTGTGCTAAAATTAAATAAAAAATCATTCAGGTACTGATTCAATTTTGTAATCCACACAAACCAAATATAGATCAAATAGGACCCAAATATGAAAAGCCATCTAACGCAGATATGAATCATATGTATTAAACAAAAATTGAACCAAATATGGATAATTGATCCATATATATCAATCGAATTAATTTAATCATAAGATCTCAATAGATTAAACATGAAGACCGCTTTGATATCACTTGTTGGAAATTTAGGTCTTGATGAAAACAGATTTCATAAAACATGTTCAACAATTATGAATCAATAGCGGAAGCAAACAAAACATTGAACATGATTATGATCGAATCTACGACATATTTGATTTATCAAGAATATTAAGATGTAGCTTTAAATCGATTAAATATTGTAATTTGTGACTTAGTTCATTGTTGATGCATTTCATACTCTAATTTTGATTTGTGATTTCCATACTCATAATGAGCTACGATAAGTTTACAAGTAATGATTCAACCTCGTGGTGGGTACATTTAGGGTAAGTTTGTTTCAGCTTAAAAAAAATAAATTTTGAGTTAAAAGAATCTAGAGATTTTATTTTAAAAATTTAAAAGAAAAATCTAAAGTTATTTCTGTTTGTTTACTATCATAAAAATCATTTTTTTAAGATTTGAAACTCTTACACTTGAGTTCCTTGCATTTAGGAAAAAAAAATAGATTTTGGAAAAACTACTTGAAATAGATTTTTATTTTAAGGCTAAAAATAATTTTTTTAGCAAAATAATTTTTTTAAAATCTAAAACAAACACATCAAAAATTAAAAAAGTTAAAAAAAGTGATTTTTTAGTTTAAAAAATCCCAAACAAACGGACCTTAAATTGTTCCATCATCTTCTTCAAGAATCGTGGGGGATGATAACTCTCTCATGCAGAATTCGTGTATAATTTTTTATTTTCTTTTACCTATGACACTTCTTTTAGACTTAAAAAAAACGAAGAGGATGAGATGGTACTAGCTAAATTGCCAATCATCATAGGTTTTCCATCTTGTCTTGAAGTGACGGTGTTGCATTATAATAAAAATATGGAGTAAATTATTAAATTGCTCCCTCTTTTTTACCAAATTTTTAAATTGGTTCTCACTCTATTAATAACTTAAAATGATCTCTGTCTTTGTCCAACATTTCTCAGATTGATTTCCGACTCTATTAGATGTTTTCTATTTTAAGCCATTAACATGTCAAATAAGATAAAAAAAAAAGGTATTATGTCATTAACAATTAAATAATATTCAAAAGACATAAAAAAAAGACTCAAAATACAAAACAAACTAATAGAGACAGGGACCAATCCGAGAAACGTTTAACAAAGACAGTGTACATTTTAAGTTATTAATAGAGTCAAAGACCAATTTAAGAATTCGATACAAAAACAAAGACCAAATTTGATTGTTTACTCAAAAGAAATACCTCATATACTCTTCAGCTAAGGAGCTGGATCCTGCGGTAACAAGTTCACAAATGTCTATGGGAGAGGCGATCTCGACCATTGACTTTTTCATAAAAATTTGGATATTTACAATTTTATGCTCTTTTTTTCGACAATTTTTTTTTTATGAAAATTGGTCCAACCGCAATTAAGTTTGAAAAATTGAAAGGAAAAAAAAAACAAAAACAGTTCTAGATAGTTAAAAAAATATATATTCAAAAAAATTCTAATCACGAGTTTAAAAAAAAATCAAGAAGATAATATTTAAAAAAAAATTCTATCATGTGCAAATTTGCATATATTAAAAAATTTAAAGTGGTAAATTTAAGGTGAAACTTGTGCATTTTATATTAAATATATAGCTTTTTAATAATTAGTAATTGTTGTTTTTTAAAAAAAATTTACTACTTTTGGTTGCCTTATCATAATCAAAAGGGTAAAATATGATTATCTTCTTTGAATTAAATACGGAAAGTAACATGATTAAGTATAATGGTGCAAAAAATATTATTCATCGGATTATGTTGGAAGGAACCATGGCCTGTTAGCTGCATCCTTATAATTTGGGCCGGAAATAGCCCAATTAAAACAAGCATTATGAAAATTGATGTTCCCACATCAAATGTTGCTATGAAACACCACAAAATTACCGGTATAAACTCATCGGTGGTAATTAACTATTGATGAAACAATTTTAACCGGCGGTAATTACCTATGGATGGAATTTGGGATTAAGCTTGTCATTTTATGGTATTTCTTAGCATTTTGTAAAGTGGAAAAAGCAATTTTCAAGTCTTATATGAATCATGCCTCATTTTTAAAGAGCAATGTTTGTGTGGTTATACTCAGCGATGTTAAACATTTGTTTTTTGCATTTGATTTTTTGCTTTGACGAATTCTGATGAAATTTGATTTCTTGAAGTAGGGAGGGAAAGTATAAAAAAATGGTTTTAGAACACGAATTGTGGTTTATGTTTCTGGATTTATCCGTGCACATCGGGACACAACTCTGAACTCGAATGATCGAGAGTTATGATTTGGGGGAGATACTTTTGATAGATGTGAGTAATTTTCAATAATGAATGATGCAATTGATTTATTTGAGTCACGCAAAGTTAAGAAATTGATTTATTTAATTAAAATCCATTAGTACTCAGCACCCCCGACAATACATACATTAGTGGAGAGAAAAAACAAGTCTCATACATGGGCAGCCATCTAAGTTAGGCAGTACACCACTCAACGACAACGACCTATCAATTCTCCCCCAACTTGCTTTCTAATTACACTTATGGCCGTCGTATACGATGCAATCATGCAATTCACCCTTACTCTACATTTGGACAAACAAGTATTGTCGGTTACATGATATTTTGCTAACCTATTCTGACTTGATTAACAAAATTTAAGTTCCAATTCCGGTCTATTAGCTAGTGTACTTGCAAAAAGTAAAAGTATTGGCTTGAGAAGGCTCTCATGGATTAAAAGTATTGGTCATGCCTTGAGAAGGCTCTCAAGGATTGTATTTATATCCCTCTATGTGTCTGATTTGTGATTACTTAAGCAGTAAGCAATATGAGTATTTAGGTATTTAGACGCGTTCTAGAGGTTTCTAGAAGCGAGTAGAGGCGGCGCCCTGAGGAGGGCGCTGAGGCCTTTGAGAGGGTCTAAAAGCCCTTCTGAAGTCTTCTAGGTCTTTAGGAATATATTGACAATCCAACTAGTATGATGTTATTTTTAGATTCAAGTCAAGCATTTTCAAAAGATTAGAACGATATTTAACGTATTCTTTTGGGGATATCTAACCTGTTTAAAGACGGTAACTCTTATATGGTTACAAATATAAATCTTTTTTTTTTATAGACAAGGTTCGAACCCCGGACCTAACATATTTTATGCATTGTACATACCAAATGAGCGAAGCTCATGAGGACAAATCAAATTTATTTGAACACCCATACAAAAATACAAATTCATCAATATTATATTTTTCATAGTAATGAAAATAATTTTTTTCCTCTTTTTACCATTTATCATCTGTGTGCGTCTATAAACCATTTAAACGTGTGGTTCTAATCACACAAACATTGTTCTTTGAAAACCTTTATATTTACAAGACCTATTTCAACACATTACTGATGTATTTAAATTAATAACTTCTTATTTCTAAATAGATCAACAAATCAATAGATCAACGAGACTAACTTTATTTACTTAAATAAAAGTTATATGACAGACTATATTTTTACAATTATCATATATATTTTAGAGTCTCACCTAAATCTTTTTTTAAGTAGGAATCAAATCGATATTTCGATTCATAAAATATTACACACCAACCACTTTCCCTACATGTGATTAATATGTTCTTTTTTTAGTAAGGCTCATTAAAAAATTCATTCATAACTGTATCAGATGCAAAAGAGAAAAAATCGTATGTGTCAACAATCTCACACATTCGCAAATTATCGTATGTTAAATTAGTGAAAAAAAAACGATTACACTCTGAAATTTGAGATTTGTTTAAATATTGTTAAGTTTTGAGAATCTTATAAATCAGAGATGAGAAAATTGCCAAGTTATAAAACCCTGATCTACAAAATGAATTCAAACACAAACCAAAACAAGTCAATCGTTACTCCACAGTAAATCATGAGTACACACATCCGTAAAGTTTTCCTTCCCTATTTATACAAAACCCATAAACATTTCAAATCTTTCATTCCAAAAAAAAAAAGTCATACACATTACTTAGTAGTAATGTAAGCTACTACTTCCACTCAACAGCACTTTCATTTCATTGCCAAATCAAGTAGATATCTTGTCTTGCTTATTACCAACTGAAAAAAATAAAAAATAATAATCAAAATTAATTCACATAAAATGTAAATAATAGAGTAGCCAAGATTTTCTCAATTAAATCATACTACTATAAGATTCCATGACTCACGTGTAAAAGCAGAAAGCTCTGTACTCTTCAACACTCGAAGCCTCTTCACTGTTGATACAAACATGCTGCCAAACACATGCATCAAAAAAAAATTAAAATAATACATAATATACATTTTTGCTACTAATAATAGTTTTCTAACAATAATTAAATCACACTGGTTAGCAGGAGGTTATTTATATAAACTACAGTTTATTTGTATTATTGCTAAGAGGGGACAGTAGAACAAATGTTTTCTTGTGACAAACAGACATGTCATGGCATGTAGTGCTACAGATTTATTCGTAACACTTGTCATAAATAATGTGGTTACCTATAATTTAATAATATTAATAAACAGTAATTGTTAAGCACAAGGAATCTAACAAATTGTCATTGCAGTCTTTCAAAATGCCACATCGAGTGATGGAATTGGAATATATTGTTATAAACTATATAATATAAGGGTTATTTTTTCATGGTCACATGACCAAATAAATAGTGTTTACACACACTCATACGAAGAAATTATCTTTAAAATATTGAATTATTTTTTTACAATAAAAAAAATATTTGTTTATGTGTTGTTTGGTCTTGGGACCATGTTAAAATTTCTCGTAATATAATACTATCATATTGATTAAACTAAATTAAAATAATGTACTATAGCATAAGATTAGGAGTGATAATAATGAAGATGCTTACTGCCATGGGACATCACCAACAAGCATCCTGTCACCTTCATTATCCTCATATACAAGAGTATACTCTCCACTTCCATCCAATAATCCAGTAATCACTTTCTCTTCCTCATCTTTCTTGTTACCTCCACAAGCAGAGGAATCTCGTTGAGCTTTATACACAAGTAAACAATAAAAAAGACAAATATAAGATAAAAGAATCTATGTACTTTAAAAATGGTAAATAAAAAAATTCAAAGCAATATGGTCAAATTAGAAATTTTCCATTAGAACAAAATTTGTTTGGTGAACAAAATTGACCTTAAGCATTAATGTTGAATTTATGTTAGTACTTTAACATCATGCTTTTACTAGTAGGGTACCACCTATCTCTCAAAATGAAAGAAATGCCCAATTGAACATTTTTGTACTTTTAAAAAAAATCAATTCATAAAGAAAGACATAATTTCAGTATATAAATATCATACTAATTTTCTCTAGTTTTTTCAAAAAATAATAACTTATTTAACTATTGGTTCAAATAGTAGCCGTATCGATATTGCACATGCACATGCACATGCACATAAGAAATCTACATGGGGTAAAAATGTAAATAAATAAAAACATTGACCACACCAAGGTCCACATAAGTACTATCATTGAATATATATTAATACCTTTAAGGAGTCCTCTAAAGAGCTCATCCACAGCTGAAGAAAGATTTTGATAGCTATGATAAGCATTGAGATCAACTTTTCTACCAATTGGAACACCATCCATGTTGATCTTAACAAACAAACCTTTACCATAGTTGTTGTCAATAGGTTTTTTACCAGCAGCAACATTGTTGTGCATGTGCTGTTGAGTCTGAGATTCTGGTGGTGATGGCTTAGAACTGCTGCTAGTTGCAAGATTCTTCCTGAATGAACGAATTGGTGGCCAACCTACTACTGGTCCAGGAGCAGTTCTGTTTTTTTGGTGGGGTCCATTTACAAAGTTAAGCATGATAATAAACAGTGAAACTTGTAGGAACAAAGCTAAAAGTTAAAAAAAATTAAAAAGATGCTGTCTGTGATAAAAAGAGAATTTTGTTTATCCTATTAGCATAACCCTTCAAATCCCAAATCCAATCAATCATCCAAATCAAATAGTAGTAGTACCCCTACATATTTACAATATGTTTTTTTTAAGGGAAATTTACAAAATGTTAGTTAGGCAAGTATATCATGTTTAAATTTTAATCCCGGTAATATTTTTTTAAGGGTCCCTCTAAATTTATTATTTATCTTTATTCCTAACAAATATACCACTTCTTAATTTAGTTTGTTGTTTTGTTTTAATTTTCTTATTTTAAATCTGGTTATTGGTTTAAATTTTTGTGAAAGAAAAAATCATATTAAAACTGGTCCTTGTAATGAACAAAATATTTGATTTACAAGGACCATAAATTTTTTTTGATTTAAATCAAATATTTTGTTCATTACAAGGACCAATTCAGTCCCTATAATTTTGTAAGGACTAAAAATAAAAGTATACTTTATAGGGACTGAAGATAACAAAATGCATATTTAAACCAACAATTTTATTTAAAAACAAGAACTACATATTTATATACACTTTTTTAAATGAAGAGGGACCAAGGGAAAACAAAAACTAATATTAAAATAGATAGACAAATTCAGATATTCACATGGTAGTATGTCAAACCAAACCCCAAGGAAAAAATAGATAAAGAAGTCACATAATAAATAACAGATAGCATCAAAATCAGATGTAGACATCTCTGAATCAAACATGGCTAGGAAAGGATAACAGAACAAAAATAGTTACTAGTACATGGTACAAAGAGATATCATAGCTAAAAAACTTGGCAATATATTTTGTGTGTGGGTGAGGGATTTGCATGTTATAAAAGGCATGTAGTAATTAATAATGGAAAAACATGGTATTAAACTCTTGCACTAAAAAGTGAAACACTAGATCTATTTACACATTAAAAACTAGTAGAAAGAAACAGAACAGAACTTGCATGGACCACAATAGTAGGAGAAAAAAACAAAGTGACACTGTGAATGAATATCCTCTGTCTTAAAAATAAATAAAAATAAAAAACTTTAGATATAGAAAAGGTATAGTACCTTTTCTGAGAGGTGTTGGAAACAGCTGTTACTTTGTTATTATCACCATTCTGTAACTCTACTCTCTTAGGACAACAGGTTTGTGATGATGAAGATTCTTTGTTACCTCTCACATGTTGAAAACCATTGTTTGAAGAAGAGAAGTAGTTACCAAATGAGAGTCTTTGTTTGTTGTTGGTGTGAAGCCAGTCTTCAACACCAGGTGGACCAAGCCTCAGTTCAAGCTTTCTCTCCTCAGAAGATTCTCTCTCATTTCTTGACATCTCATTCATCACTTTTGCAATGAACTCAAAATGAAAACAGCCCTTGTTTTATGTATTCTTCAGCAAATATAAAAAACTAAACCTAGGAAAATGAAACAAAAACATAGGTTAGAGACAAAAAGCTTTAAAAAAAAGAACAAAAGAGAAGATAGGTTGAGTTAGCATACACTTATGTGAGGTAGCTAGGTTTTAAGTGTTTGAGAGACAATAGACAATGAACCTTAAACGCTACTTTTGGTGACTGGAGAAAGGAAAAAAGAGTCTCACAAAGTAAGCAAGAAGAAGAGAGAATAGAAATATTATAGAGCAAAGATGAAGAGAGAAACCCTACAAAGGTAGAGGGAGTGATAATAGCAAAGGATTTGCTTTTAAGTCTTTTTATTTGCACGCTTAGAGGGTCCTATTTATTCTCTCTCCTCTTTATAATAAAGGGAGAGATAAAAATAAAATAAAAAACTAAGGAGAGAGATTCCAAAGCAACAACTCAAGTCCCTAAAAACAGAAAATAAGAACGGAATTAGAACATAAAGCACGCAACCAAATTACCTGTGCTGTGAGGTCTCATAAAAATAACAACAACGTTATAGTAGTAGTAGGTTGTTTATCACAGGAAGTAAAGCATTCTGTTCTGTTCTGTTCTGTTCAGTGATGTGCTGACCTCCCCTAAAGATACTCTTCCTCCTGGCTTTTTACACACACTATACCTATGTCTTATAGCTCCTATGTGACTATGTCCCTTCCTTTCCCTTGTTACTACAATTACAAGCACATTACCCCAAATACCTTTTATTAGTTCCCTCCTGTCACTGAAAATGACTTGTTGCAGTGTGTAACTTTATTGTATTTTCTCCCTAATCACAATTCTCACTGTCAATTTTCATTACTTTTACAATTTTTGTTTTTCTTTTCTTACTTAGGTTAAATTTGATATCAAAATGTTTATGTTTACTTGATTTTGTGTTAGACAAAAATTAATTTTATATGAATCAATTATGTAAAATTAGTTTTGATTAAAAGTAAGTTAAACAATAATTGAATATTAAAATCAATTCTAAAATTAATTTCTAGTTATAAGTACAATCAACTTAAAAAATGAAGTCAATTATATTCAAGAACAATCAAACAAGTTAAATTTAACGAGTCTTCTTATTAGTTTGGTAAACTTAGGTGAGGGGAAAATATGAGAGATTAAATTGCTTATTAATCTGACAAACAATTGTGTGGTCCTTGTATAGGAGTAAGGGTCATTTGCATTTATAAAAATGGGATTTTAAAAAACATTCTCATTCTTTCAAAAAAAAAAAACATTTTGATCACATAGTGTGATCACACGTGTTCCTTCTATGAGAGGAATCTTGAAACCATTATATGTAGTGTCATATGGTGAAGTTGTCTAAAAGTTGGTTGATTGTGGTGTTCTTTTCCTAGTTTTCCTCAAGTTCGAATGGGGTTAGGTGATCCTAAATCCTGATAGGAGGTTAGTTGACTTAATGATGTTGGTTTAACTTCGCTCTTTTTTTATGGTGAGCGAGATCCTTTTGTTTTGTTTTGGCTTGGTTTGAGTATTTTTCTTTTCATTATTTATAAATGTTTGTACTCTTCTGAGAAATTTCTCTTTTTTTATTTATATATTTATGTTTAAAATAAAATAAAAAACAAATATATCATTATCAAACCTCGTCTCTCTAGAAGTGAAATCGAACATACATATTTAAACATGTTTAGAAGTTATTGAGTATTTGTATCCAAAATATTCTTTAATATATTATTGATTTCATCTCCATAATTAATTTTGACTTAAAGCTAAAATTTGAAATTTTTTCGGTATAATCCATCTAAAATTTATTTTTTTGCTAACTCTAAAGTAAATATATTCAAACACAAATTTTTCTTATTGTTCATAAATCACTTGAAACAATCATATTCGAGCGTGTTGAATATTAAACATGAATATCTCTCACAATGGAAATTCAAATGTTGGTTTGCCGCACCGTATGTGAAAGTTCAATCTATTCTACGAGATCTAGTCTCTATTGATAAAAACACAAATCACTTTAAATTCAACTTATTTTTGAATAAAACAATTTTACAAAATCAATTATTCAAACTTATAATATTTACTATGAATATTACTTACATATGAATAGACGACAAGCTCCACTGTTGGATTTTTTTTCTTTGGAGAATAAACACACGGTGAGCAGTAGAAGCACTTTATAAAATACTCCATACATACAACACCAAGAGAGGGACACTGGCACAGTAGCATGGCATGCTAAAGTCCAAGCTGGCACTTGACACAAACGGACATGGTTTTACTAGACTGGTAGTAGTAACTAATTATGTTAAACAATGTTAACTTAAAACAGTTAATTGGTTAATCAAAGATTAATTTGGTTGGATAAGATAGTACTATTATGAGATAAACACAAATTCTAGGGCTAATTTGAAAATTTAAAAAAATGTTGCTTTTTTGAGATGTCAGAAAATTGATGGATGGGATAGCAATGGTTTACTTTTTAATTTTTCCTTTTCCTAATTTGTTTGTATTTTAAAAGGAGAGGATTTGCATGATCCATAGTTGCAGGTCTTGTGCAATAAAAACATGCAGATCCCATGATCTTGTCTCCTCTGTAGTGTTTTCTGCACTCTTTCCTTCTCTCTCTCTCTCTCTCTTTTTTTCTTCCCACATATCCCAATATAATGATGATATCACGATAAAGGAAGGAATCTGCTGTAGCACATTGTATCATGTGACTAACAATATCCTGCTGCTCATCTTGCCATTTGATTAGTGTTGGGATTTGTGTTGTCTATTTCTAAATTCTAATTTATAAAACTGACAAAAAGTTTTTTTATTTTTTTTATTTTTATGAATAAGTTAAGAATATGAAAAAAAGACAACTCTGAAATGAAGTCTGATCTTCACAGCTCAAAGGAGAACTACTTTTGTTACTTTTCTGTTTAATTATTACAATTTGTTTTACATTTTATGGTAGAAACAATTATTTGTTGATTTCTGTACTTTAATATTTTTATTGACTATTCTTACTAAAATAATTATCACCACCTTTTAAAGTTATTTCAGTAGATATGATAATTGTAAAATATATCAAATAAATAACATTAAATTAATTTCAACATAGTAGACTTTAACATATTACGGTTTTTCTTAGTATTAGTATATAAAAAATGGCTTTTTAGTAAATAAATTTTAAAATATTGGAGTATTAAACTAAATTAATTAGGTGAATAAAGTTAGATTCCCCCATAAAAATAAGGAATTCAATACGAGCAGGTAGCTACATTATCTAATTTTTATGTATACTAAGAAACATTGTCTAATCTTCTCCGTACATGATTACGTAACGAAGATAAATTATTTGTTTGCGACAATCTTCCAAATCCTCGTAAGAAATGCCTGAACTGGAGTTTTACGAATTTGAAGTTTTCTTTTTTTAAATTAAACTATATAAAAAAATAAAAAATAATGTCCTCAATAGGTGTATCTTAAGAAAGATAACTAAAAGAGATAATGTGATAAATTGATGATGTACGTAGGAAGACAAATATTGTCCGGATATAGTCGTTGATTTAAAAAATAGAGTATAGGGGGTATTTTGTTTAGAGATGTGATATTTGAAGAACCATTTAGCTGACAATTTTTATGACAACTATAGAATTATTAAGAAAGAGGTATTGACACAAAAACCAAAACAATAGAGAGAAAGTAAAAAAATAATGTGAATATAAGATAAAGTTGTCACAAAAGTTGTTAAAAAGTGGTTGTACAAATATCATTTCTCTCTTTTTTCACATGGAGTACATTTAATCTCATACAAAGAAACTTAGCCCAAACAAGTTGGAAAATAGAAAGAAAAATAAAAACACATGAAACCAAAGCATAATTCCAAAACAATACCGCAAATAAGAAAAATAGAGGCAATCACACCAACAGGGCCGTTCTTAGAGTTTTACGGGCCTTAGGGATAATATGAAAAAGGGCTCTTTATATTACATCGTTAATTTTTTTCTTCTGATAAATGATGAATGTTCCATGCATTAGTTATGACGAACATCCCAACTATGTTGGCACCTCAAAAGACAGTGTGTCAAATACACCTCATCCTAAATGTATTATTAATAAAAAGGAAAAACAAAACGAAAAAAGTTAGGGTGCCGAACCTAACCCAAATTTATCAAGAGCTCTTTATTGTGATTTTATTAGCTCTTCATTTTTATTTTTTTTATAAAGAGCTCCTTCTTTTTCTTTTTTTCATTTTTAGGCAACATCTTAAAATAAATCAAATACTTAGTAGAAACCAATACAAACAAAATAAATTCAAGAAGCAGTGAACTAGAGAACATTAACAACTTAAAAGTAGATTGAAGTTTTAGTACTTGAAAACAAAAGCGCAAAAAAGAAAAGAAATATATCAACACTTAATTAATAAGAATTCAATTTAAGCAAAAATCAAGAGTTGAATTGGAAAAAAGGGCAAAAACCGATTCCATACGGTGTACAAGCTATATACATTATTGACGTGTACGGTGTACAATACTTCAATGGGAAAAGAGCAACAATTCATTAATATTATTCACGTGTGTACAGTACATACTTCAATTGTAAAAAACAAAAATCAATTCAATTAGAATTCAATAATCGTGAGAATTAGTGAATTCAATAATGGATTCAGTTGGAAAAAGCATAAATCAATTCAATTGGAATTCAACACTTGAAGCAATTAGAGGATTGAAACAATCATTATCAAAGAGAATTAGAATAAGAAAAAAAATAAACCTAAAACAATTCACCTGATGAGAGAATGATTTAAGAAAATGGTGAGAATCAATAAAGATATTCTTACAAATTGCAATTGCTTGGTTTTGGTTTTGGTTTTGGTTTTGGAACTTTTTGGTTTTTCTCTTTAGATTTCTTTTCTCATCTATTTTTCTAACTCTACAAAAGTATTTTTTTTTGTTTAAATGTGTTTTTAAGAGTTGGATCTTTTCAATTACACAAAAATAATTTTTTTTATCTTTTCAGGGGGCCTAAAAAGTAAGCTTCTTGCATAAAATGGTTTCTCTTTTCCTATTTTTTAAAAGTTGGGCCGAGATAAGGATTTTCAACTGGCCCTGCTAATGAGAATTGTTATACGCACCCCAATTTTTCTTAGTTTTGTTGTATGCACCCCTTTATAAAAATTTTTTGGGCCCCTACGGGCAAGGGCCCTAGGCCGTCGCACCCCCGACCTATGCCTAGGGCCGGCCCTGCATACCAAAGGGGGAGCAACCCACTACTACCGCCATCACAAAGATTAATGAACGAACTAAAACCATTCAATACTGAGCAGGGCCGATCCTCTGTAAGTGCATCAAGGCCCTTGGCACATGGCATCAAACTTAAAGGGCCCTCAAAATTTGAAAAAAGGAAAAAAAATACTTGTACATACGGAAAAAAATCCGACACTAAATGTCATTTTTCCGTACGTAAAAGTCCAGAATTCAACTATTTTACTATCAATTGTACGTTGTCCGTAGGTAAATGTCTATTTATCTGTGGATAAAAGTCATGTTTGAACCATTGCTCGTATATTTAACTAGAACATATATGTTTGTCACTCTAAGTTGTGTTGAATTCTTTTTTCAATACATTTTAAATTAAAATTGTCAAGATTACAACGGGATCTCCGAATTGTCATAGATGACCCTAATACTGAGAAAAGACTATCGACTCAAAGAGGAAAATATAATTTTATCAATCAATTTCATGATGAAAATATAATCTTATCAACCAATTGTTCAATACTTGCAATTTTCCCATAACAAATTATATCATTGCATCTTTCAAATGAGTCATACTATTGAATATCATACCAAACTTAAACCTAAAGCCAACCCTAAAGGACCTAAAAAATAAAAAGACAATAAATTCAGAGGCGTCATTAACTCTCATTCTCACCACCTAAAAATCTTATCCCACACTCGAAGGACAAAGTCATAAGTAACCAAAAATCGACACATAATCTCTTTATGGACTCCACTATACACACGAGATGAACCACTAGTACTAAAGCATGGGAACTCTATCAAGTAGTTATCGTCAAGAGAAGGTAAGCGCCTTATAGGGAGCTCAATTCTTCCACATCTTAGCTAGAATATATAGATCCTCGTTTGCAAGACCAATACTAACCATTGAAGAACCAAGAAGAAAATCATATATCGAGCTAATTGAATAGACCTCACTGATATCGTGATTCCACAACCATTCATCCTTAGCTAGGTCAATCGATATCTCACCGATCTCCATCCCGATGACTCATTCCCCAAGCAAATAAAGTGTAGCGATGATTCTACTCGTCCAAATGAAGAATTGTTCCTTAAACAATGTTTTCCTATAAGAGAATAAAAGATTAATTTCTTGTAATAAATTCCTTACACAATGGCTTCCTATGTGTTTAATTTATAATTACATTTAAGAAAAAATGATAACAAGGGAATAAAAGATTAATTTAATAGCCTTCCTAAAAAAGAAATTAATTTGCATCATGATGGCCCTCCCTCCTATAAGAGAGTTATGGGAGCCCTCGTCTTAGAAACGGCTTAAATTATAGGGCTGTTCAAATTAATTAATAATGCATCTACACTCACAAATATGCGATAAAAAATTGATCAAAAGAACACTTAGTTCAATCCTTTTTTACATAGAAAAAAAATATCCTTAGGCTGATAGCGAGGGTTGGTTCTTCTTATCCCTTATCTATTTCTTTCATTCTTTCTTGCTTTTATTTTTTCATGCTCTTAAAAGTACTTTTATTTCAAAGAACCAGATTCATGCAAGCATATGTGTACTCCCGAATTGATTAGAATAAATTGATGGCAGTGTCCCACTCAAGAGTGATCATAAAGATTAGACATCAACAAACTTAACTTTTAACACTAAAATAAGTGCTTCATTTATATCACATGCCACATGTTGTAAATTCCTCCCCATCCGCGTTACCAAGTCGATCAGTTCAATCCAATATAAACAATGTCTCCATTAGATAGGGTATATACCCGTCTACCAAATTGTTCATGGTGTACCCGCAAAAAAGACAAGAAGAAAAAACAAAAAATTTCAAATGGAATAATTAGCTCATCTTAAAAGTTAAAACCCTAAGAGCACCTATAATTTGAAGTGCTTGGACTTTTTTAACAACTGCTTATAGGTTTCTTAATAATAAAATAAGTTTTATTTTGGTGTCTCTTATTTTTTTTTTCTTCTTCAAAAATGAAATTGAATAAATATAGATATTGGTCAAAAAAAATAAAAATGTTGCATTAATATTTGACAATTGTTTCGAGACATGAAAAAAAAGAGGATATGACACTTTTTATGAGTAACGTTTAAAGAGTGTAAATTAAATTTGCAATTTTTTTTATGGAGTCGTGGAATTAAATTTTGCAATGTTGATCGTCATTGAAATATTTATGATAAACCTAAAAAAAATGACACATTTATAAAATTTTGAGTGGATGATTGTGTAAAAAAATTATACTATCAAGTTGTGCTATTAAACCCATCAAATATATTTATTTTTCCTTAAAACTTGGAAAGAATATGGGATGTTGAGGACGGATACACCACTCAACCTTATCTAAAAAGACAGAGTATCTCACAATAACGGTGGATCAATGAAAAAAATGCTCTACAAACGGGGTTTTGGACGGAATCTATGGTATAGATAATGATGCACAATGATGAAGCTGTACATACAAACGCAACAACAACAACGTTTAAATTAGTATAATAATTAAGGTTAATGAGAGATTTAAAATGAGACATACTTTAATACGTGGCGTTATACTATGTGTAGCCAAAAGTCTCCTCCTGAACAATTACTACCAAGAAAAAGCATGATAAAATTGTGACAAGAAGGGTTTGATTTTAGAGAAAGGGTAGGAAAAGGAATGAATGAGAATGACACAGCTTCCACGTCAAAACAATATTTGGAATCTCTCATCTCATGTCTTGTACTTGTCCAAACACACTACATACACAGTTATTTTTTTTCAAATTTGGTTTCATTGTCTTTGGCACGTTTAATTTGGTAAGTGGCCAAGCACGAGTGGGGTGGGGATGTGTATTTACTGTTCAGGTTTTGCGTGTGTAGTGTGTACACATAACATATAGTGCAACAAAGAGGCTGCTGTTTTATCATTCCGTGTATATGGACTGTGTGAGAATTGAGAGACCACGTCTAATTTTCTCCCACGTTTTCTAACATCAACATCTTCTCACACACTCTACCACAAAAGATGGCTCCAACAACTCCAATTCCATACCATTTTATTTTGATACATATCCTTCATTAACTTCCATTGTGGCACGACGACACCGCTCCATTCTATTCCACCACACCCCTTTTATAATAAAACTTTATAGTAATTCATTAAATATCCATTTTGTTTTTTTAGCAAGTCGAAAGCTAGAGATTAATCTAATATTTATATAAATACTACTATTTGTTACCAAGCATGTATACAAAAAGAAAGAGAATAAAAATATGATGATATTGACCAATTTTGTCTAATTGGTCATCTACGAGAGAGTCGAGAGATCGGTCTAAGATCTAAACTGCTAAAGCATGAACTTTGAGGGTTTATTTGTTTCGGCGGTAAGATCTTAACGGCTAAAACATGAACTTTAAGGGTCTATTTGTTTTGACGGTGGATAAAAAGTGGATGTGCGTTTGAACATATGCCACGATTTGTAGCTTTTGTATTTCGATGTTCCAACACTCTTAACACACACGGTGGTGATGGTCAAAAACCTATGAAGCCCTGATACGGGTGCGGGTACGATACGGGTACACGAATACATGAATTTTTTAAAATTTAGGATACGATGCCGTTGTGACACGTTACCAAAAATTTATAATAAAACTTATATGTATGTAAAATACTTGAAGAAAATTAACATTGATTACTCTTCATTATTGTATTATAAAGATTACAATTTTAAAAAAAATATTACATGTGATCAAAATAACAAATTTTGAAAGTTTTCTTGTGAACCATATTACATTTTCATATGTTAGGATATCGAGAGAAACATCATTAAAAGAACTCAACACAAATTTTATCTAATGTTGATTAACTGAATCATCTCTCTCGCTACGTTCATCCATAAGAAGTATAATTTTAAGTGGTTCATCGAGAAACAATTCTATTGATGCATATCTAAAATTGAATCATATACATCTATAATGAATTTTTACTCTTAATCTTTTTCTAGGATACGTATATGTGAAGTATCTTAGAAGTATCCTTGTATATCTGTGGAGTATCACATAAGTATCCGATAAAATATTTATTAAAAATTAAAATAATTAATTCTGATACTTCGTGAGTACGTGTCCGCGAGTATTTGTGGAGTATCGGTATCCGATACGGGTACGTCTCCATTCCCAACCCCAAGCATTTTCAATTCCCTCTTTTATTTTATAGAAAATATCCTATGATTTGCTGTCATTCATAGTCAAAAACCAAAACATACACCTACCAAACCTAAAAAAAATGTTTTATTTTACGTATTAAAAGACCACAAAAGAATAACATTTAAGTATAATAAGTAAAATGTCTCGGATCCTTAAAAAAAAAGTAAAATGTTTCAGATGTATAAATAAATACACCACTTAATATATTTAATTAAAATATTTTGCATCTCAAAATCAATAAAGGTAAACTTTTAAAAAAAATTGCAATAGGATATTATTATTATTAAAACTTTTTTTGTCAACTCCGTTCAAAAGAGCTCGCCTCAAACGCCAATAAGTGCTAAACCGATTTTAAAGAAAATGTGTGGCATACTAGATGCTACAGATGTGATTCATGTATTTCTTGTTAACATGACCCTTATAAGTTATAACAATTAGCATTTGGTATTTACATATGTTAGAAAGACCGTAATCTTTTGATAATCATTCTTCCATATATGCCAACTAAAGATCAAGTTTATGACTATATGCTTTTAATTAAGGGATTGGATTCTCTAACTATTTTTTTTCCTTATTTCTCTGATTTCTTGAGAAATAGACTCCATAAATCTGCCAATCATTTCCATTGTTTTTGTTTTGTTTATTTATATTGTACATTATGTTAACCATCATTGATAAGATGACTCCACTATTGCGGTAGCTAGATTTTCCTACTCCAATTCATTCCCATATCCCCCCTTTTTATTTTCTCTATCATAGTTTTATTCTTCATTTCATTCATTGCCCCCATCAACTTGTCTTTTTGATAGTTCTTCTTTGTGTAGTGACCTTTTTTGTTTGCTTTTATTATGTGAAATGAATGATTGACTCATGCGCCGCTATAGTACTCTCCTACTAAAAATGTATCTATTTTGTAAATATCATAAATAATGGATTCCACTTTTGCACAATATAGGAGAGTAGTGTCTTTGTTCCTTGGAAGAAAAATAGGGTTTTGGCTTGGAACTGTTCAAGTGCAATAAAAAAGGTGCTCTCAATTAATTCTTGAATTGATGTTAATAGTAAGTAATAATAAATATAAAGGCACCGACTGTACTATATTATAAGTTGGAAGTTGGACCTGAGAGGCCTAAGAAAGCAATGCACTGAGTTCATGCTTTGGGGAGAGGAGATGAATTAGTCCAATACAGTGTGATGGAGTGCAAGAATATTTATAGACAGTGTAATTAATCTGTGAACATGTTGCGTGACCCAGGTTAAAGTTCGTTCCAAATTAATGACTAGTTTATTGTATTTGTTGCCTAGATTGAGAAAAACACAACTCACAAATTTTTAAAAAATTACTAAAATATAAAAATTTATGAAAAGGATCTTTATCACTTTATTAACTGATTTTATAAGAATGAACAGATTTTTTTTTTATAAGCAAATTCTTTTAAGAATGAACTCAATTTAAAACCTAATATACTAGTATCACAAAGTTTATTCATGGATTCATCCTTACATGATAATAAATATTGGCACTGCCGGATAATACGGCAACTCCGGCAAAGGTGTGAGTTACCTCATTTGTTTGTCGCATGTTGAACTTGATCTTAGAGTTTGAGAAGTGTGTCTTGAAGAGACTCTAACATGCTGAAATCAGGGACAAATCTCTTCAGAGACCCCCAGGTGCCACTGCACCCCCCAGGTTTTATATAAATAGCATATTAGCCATAACATTACAACAAGTATGTTGGTGTTCCAGCGGTCATACAGTCTCTTAAGCAAGTAAAGGTCGCATGTTTGAACCCCATGGCACCCCTTTTTTATATTTTTTTAGCGAATTCTTCATATTCTCTCATGTTAAATTCATGAAATTGTACCATCACACCAGTTTACAATATTGTATATTTTTTGAAACGTTTTACTATATATTATACAAATATTTGGCACCCACAAGAAATAAACTCAAGATTCGCCACTGGCTGAAATCACTTGTCCAAATTTTGTAATATCAGACCGGCGATGAAAACAACTTCTCCCACGGCAACAGAACACATAGGAGAGAGAGGTACGGTTTTAACCGGTACAAAGGTACATTTGTCATCACGGATACATATGCCAATACTTGTACTATTCAACTGATCTGAAAACGAAGCATCGAAATTACATTTTAGACGGCTTTGTTGTGAACACTGCCACCTAACCGAAACCATATTACTCGTTGTTGTTGGAGAAGGATTTCGAGTTGTACTTGAATCGCCTTGTCTTACCGGTGTTGTGGATGTCGTCCGATCATTACCGGTGTTGTTGGCGTTGCTGAAATGTTGTAGAATATTATTCAATGCAAGTGTTCATTGATTCTCATTGATTCATCGATTTTCATCTAAACTTTTTGTTACAATAAAAACTCATTGTGTTTCCATAAAAAACTCATTGTTTGATTTGTTTAATAATTTTTTGTCTGCGGTTAATTTTAGTGAATACTGACATTTTTTTAGCCAAAGACATTGCAATTATAAAAATGAGATGAGATTATATATCCTAACAGGACCATATGTTTATGTGTAATAATTTTACGAAAAAGAAAATATCTAAAGCGAATGAAAAGTTTTAATGTTTTGTGTTTTGTAATATGAAAGCATCAAATCCTTTTTTTTATGCATTTGAGGAGAGGTACTTATGCTCGGAATGATTGTGAAGAGGTATTATGCACCACTATAATATGTATGTATGGAGCATAATAATATGCTAAAGTTATTCTAATTTCAGAGCAAATCGGGATAGCTAAGCAAAGCTAAAAACGGCAAAGATGCAGAAAGAAAATCATGTCAATGATAAATGTTGAAAATCATTGTTGGTCAATAAGGCAAAAAAAAAGAAGGGTTGAAGCTTAATAGAGACTTGATGTTCAAGTTTATCTACTTCCATACAAGTTGCAATAGTTTTATGATGGATATATGTAAATAGTTTTATGATGGATATATGTAAATATTTATATGAAAATGTTAACTCGTCCCTCAAACGTTAGCTAAAGAGACTAATATAGTAAAAAGAACTGAACTTGAATAGTCAAACTCTTAAAACTTAAAAGTGTAATAAATATTCTTTTTAATGTAAAATTTTATATTTTTATTTTCTTTAACTAGTATCTCGAAGACACTAATTAACATGACTCATATGCATATAACACATCGTTTATAGAAGACAAATGATAACGAGTCTCTGAACACTTTTTAAAATTCTTAATAATTTATAATAAAGAATTATATATCCAATTGAAGTATTTAAATTTTTTTAATTTAAAATCATTAAAGAGTGTTTTAGAACAAGACCCTTTATAAAACGTTTTTTCTTTCCTGCAATGCCCATAAAACGACAAAAGTTGCTTTTGCCAAAAGATGCATTGCAATTACAAATCATCTAAAAACATACATTCAAACGGCAAAAGTTTAGTTTTTTTTTCTCTTCCAGATGCTTACATTTGAAGTACTATGGGAGGTGGAGAAAGTAACATCATATATTTCTGCTTAAATTTCATGTACTATTTTTTTTTGCTCAAACCTGTCTCATTTTAGTTTTTGCAAGCCCTTCTTTGTGGGTCTGAGAAATTATTTTCCCTCTCCATTGCTCTCGTGCGCCCTTCAAAATCCAAATTGACCTTGTTTAAATTCTATAATCCTAAATATCTTTTTTCATTTTTTCGGAATATAGAATTCGAAATAATTCAGAACAGAGAGCACAAAAAAAAATGTCATTAAATCACTTTATACTTCAACAAGAACAACATAATATAACAATGTAATACAAGAACAATAATAGTTGCCTTACAATAACATAATTAAACACAACAATGTAACAAGATTATAGATCAATCAAAATAAATTCTTCATCAGAACTATCCAATGCATTTCTTCAAAATGAGCTAATTCATCAGTCTTCTAAAAACGAGTCAATGCAATGTTTGTCATTAATTCTTCCATTAGTAGGTTAGAAGAGATCCAAATATGCACCTAAAAAAGAATGCACTGTTTTAAGGTCTTCTGTTGAGGTAAAATATCGTGCTTTGGTTACTTTATCTTGTGAAATACAATGGCTTCATTATCTCCATGCTGATTTGCATTTGCCAAATTACCACCCCTTCTGCTGTCTACTGTGATAATATTTCAGCCATCTACTTAGCTTGCAATCCTACCTTCCATGACGCGCACAAGACATACTGAGATTGACTGCCATGTACATGGTTCGCTAGAAAATTCAAAACGGCATTATTCATTGCTTGCCAGTTCAGTCTTCTTCACAATTGGCTGATGTAATGGGGTTTAAAGGTTGGTCTTGCTCTGATAATGTTAAACATGATTCTATGTATGTCTCTGAGTAATCATGCAAAAGATGTTGAGAGCAAGATCTCTCATAAATTGTGCATTCATAGGAATCCAAGTTTGTATTTGTGGTTCTGGAAGATACATATGCAGCAAGCATGCTGGAAAGAATCAAACTGATGGTGAATCCAGCAATCACCAAACCGTTCTCAATGCTTCATGTAATCAAATTTCTTGTTGGATTTAGTTGTGTTTGCATGTACTGTTTTTCAGCCTATGTTATATGAATAATGTATGAATATATATTTGTTGTTGCACCTCTAAGGCATGTAATTTTTACATGGATAAGCCTGTAGTTATTACTTATGAAGAGTTTTTTTTTATCTCAACCAATGGTTTCTCTGATTCAAATCTGCTTGGACGTGGAAAATATGGTTCTAATTACTATGGCCTTCTTCTTGAGCAGGTTGGTGTTATATGTATTTTGCAGGAAGAAGTATATGGCAAGTATTATTCCCATGATTTTTTTTTTGTATGTATTTAAATCCTTCAAGGAAGTTGTGACTAAAGAATGACAGCTACTAAAACTTATGAATTTATATCAGAGACGAAAGTTTTGTGCAAGCTATCATCCTGCCAATCTGGTAATTTTTTTTTCTTCTTTCTGAAACAACGGTAATTTCTTTGATGTCCAAAATGAATGACATGCTTTAATTTTACAGCAAATTCCTTGCAGCATTAACGAGTTTAAGTTCTTCCTTTGTTATTGAATTTGTCAAGGTAGAATTGGTCGGTTACGTGGCTAATAAAGGGTTCACTCGGCAGCCATTTGCATGATCCTCAAAAGAAGGGTAAGATCTTGCTTCTATGCTCAAGTGTTTCTGTTATCCGAAAATTATGAGACCATTTTCTTGTCTTGCAAGAAAGTCATTCAACACTGACTTGGATCACAAGGGATCGGATTGTGCTTGGTGCTGCTAGAGGCCTTGAATACATACATGAACATATAAAATCTTGTTATGTTCTTCAAGGTATCAAGACAAACAGCATTTTACTTGGGTATTCCTTTAGAGCCAAGGTACTAACAAATTTATACAAATCAGAACATTAAACTATTTCCATGTGTTTTAGAGATTTGTTTAGATATCAGCTTTTGGGTTAGCATCCCTTGTAGGAAAGACAAATGAGGAAGAAACAACCACTAAGGCCGTCAGTGAATATGGATATAGAGTATGTCCACTTCACATGTACAAAATTCATTCTTACATTGTTGAAAGAGGAAAAAATATGTGAAAGTTTTCATTTTACTATGCAGATACTTAACAGTATGGCCTTTCAACGACCAAAAGTGATGTCTATGCATATTTGGTGTTGTTCCTTTTGAGATTAGATCTGAGAAGGAGGCCATTATTCAAGTACAGGGTTCTCAAAGAAGATCACCGTGATCTACTATATGTTCTTCATATAACTTACAAGACATGATTGTGCAAAGGTGATGTTAATAGTGTGTAAATATATAGAATAGTCAAACAAGTTCCTAACCTTGTAACAAAATGAGATATAAGTAGCCAAACAAGGCCCGAGCTAACTGAGAGGCAATACCCAATGCTAGTTCGCTTGTAATCAGTTTTCACATTACAGAAAAATAACAGAATTCTCTTGCCTTCTCTTAGATTCTCTTTATCAACTATGCAATATGCTCATAGTTTCTATTAGATGTGTCTTGAGATATGTAAACAAAAACGCCCTCATTTTTTCAAATTTTGTAAAAAGAATGACATTAATTTTTTGTCAAGATCAACCAACTAATATATATTGAATGAATGCAAGTAAAAGCGTCCAAAACGACGGATCTCATCTCATCTTATCCATATTTAGCGTGTGCACGTGAATTTTGTTGATGAACACTTTGAAACTAAAACTATAAACTCATAAATACGGCAGATATTATTGTTTTCTTTCTACAAGATAGAAGCACATAAAAATGAACCGCAAAATATAAAACAAAACAAAAGATGTCAAGTACACTTGTAAGGAATAAGAAAAATAAAAAATTTCACAACATCCAAATACAAAAACAAAATACTTTTTTTTTTTTGGAGGAAATACAAATACGAAAACAAAAACTTGACGAGCTACGAGCTTTATTTTGAACTCTTAACAAGCTAGGTTACTCCTTAAAATTTCCCTAAGAAAGAAAAGCAAGTGACCTGC
>Ga0315915_1000519_pt1 | contig 40225 bp, 15 predicted proteins | sample MpolbnodulesMG_FD_207738 | JGI IMG/M metagenome (GOLD analysis project Ga0315915, IMG submission 207738) | Medicago polymorpha root nodule microbial communities from Los Angeles, California, United States - branched nodules | ecosystem: Host-associated > Plants > Roots > Nodule | place: USA...
TTATTATTATTATTATTATTATTTTTTTTCTTCTTTCTTTCCTATCCTACGCGGTGAAATCTTATCTTTTGTTTAAAACAAAATTACTTCAAAATGAAGTCTTTTGCCAAAAGGATAACATTTCAAAAATAAACCTGGTTTGACGGATCAGTTCAAGTGTAATACTGTAATTTGTTTCTTTTCTTTTCTTTTTTTTATAAAAGAAGTATAAATTGTAATCTATCGTGTGAATGTAAAAAAATTAACAGGGGAAATATAACCATATGATACTCAAACTCAACCCTTAAAAAACATTATATATAAAATAAACAAATAATCCAATCCATTCAGAAGTTACTCTAAAATTTCGGTAATTTTAAAATAATTTTTTTCGAAAGAGAGACAAATAAATATGATTTTTCCTATTATACTTTGCTTTTAAAGCTTTCCTACTATACTCTTTGAAATACATTGACTCCGATTGATTTTCATTGAGTATTTATAGTAAGAGAAATGATATTTGTACAACTATTTTTTGACAATTTTGCTCTCATGAATATGATCAGCATATTCTAAGCCTTGCACCTGTAGCCATATAACAGTCCATCGCAAAACCACTATAATAAATGCTTGTTTAACTATTTGAGATGCAGAGGTACCAACAAACTACATCAGTTACAATCTTAAAGAAATATAAAAGCAAGAGTTTTTTATGAACATTTTGAAAAATCAAAACATGACAAAGATTCATTTGAGTATTCTGCTGAAATGTAAGCTAATTGTCCAAGTGAGTAAGCTAATTGTCAGGACATGACAAATCTCTAAATGTGAGCTCTCTGCTGTAGCGTTTTTTTATGGCAGTTTCTGTTGTTTTCCTTTGTATGTGTGCATTTTGATGTGGTGCTTGCCACTTTGATTCAAAAAAGAAAGAAAAAAAAACTTAGATATGTTCTACTCAACTCTATCACTCTCGTGGTTGTCATTCTCTTTGCTGGTAACAAATCACAATGGAACCAATGCACCTTTCGATGCCATCCCTTGATTTGCAAGGGTGTTGTGAGACTAATAACTTCTGATTCTGGATTTAGAAGTATTTTTTCATTCTTCAACAACGTCATGCGAGGTTTGTAACTGTCAGCTGCAACAATCCAAAACTGGAGTCTCTCTTCTGCAATATCTGCTTCAACATCATGAAATAAAGCTCACATTAAAAGTTGAGAAAGTTATTAAAGAACACATTAAAAAAATCAAATGAACCAGAACATAACTCTCCCAAATCATTGAGTTGGTGTGACAGTTACAAACCCATGCAAGTTAAAAATGATAGTACTCATCTATCAAGATCTCCCATTTTGAAAGCTATGCATCTTGGGAAGAAAAAAAACAAAAACAAAATACAAACAAAGAAGAAACCATAGTAAATGAGAAGAAGAAATTCATAGAAAAAGAAAATGGCGAAAAAAAGAATTGAATGAAGGTGAGATAAATGGTGTGAAACAAAAAAAAAAGATATTTAAAGAGAAGGGAAAAGCAAATACCAAAATAAGGGTTGAAGGACAAAACCGTGTATGTATAAATGTGGAAAAGAACAACTGAAGCCAGGAATGTGCTTTTTGGAGAATGTTGTGTAGTTGAAAAGTCTAACTACAACTACCGATATAATTGTAATGCTTTTTGAAAGGTGCAGCATTCTAAATAGAAAACTGAAATTATTAATTTTCATTCTTTGTTGAAAATAAAAAAAATTGAAACTATCAAAATGAAAAGAATATGTAAAGGCTACTGTACTACGGTACCTCATCAAATGCCACCAACTTTTCACTTTATTTTTTAAAGAATAAATTCGAAATTCAAACTGGCATGAATTTGGGAGGGAAATTTTTTTAGGGTTAAAGTGATTAGTAATTAATGCAATAGAATTAGAGAGAAAAAATTAGGTTAAATGATGGCAAGACCTAATAAGCTTTAAGAATAAGTGATATATGGTTGTCCAACAAATGGTTGTTCAAATAACACAACTCCTATAGTAATTGCATTAAAAAAAAAGTATTTATAGTAACTTTACATTAAAATTAGGCACCTCTATTAAATTGAAGCTAACTGTGTTTTTTTTAATTAACTTGGCCGCTCTCAATCATGTTTAGCTATATAAGTCAGCCCAATTTTTGTGGCTTGACATCTTTGATCTTTCCCATTGTAATCCATACTAGGGGTGTTCGCGGTGCGGTTTGGTTCGGTTTTGAGGTTAAAAGTCATCCGAACCGCAAGATAAAAAAGTATACGGTTTGATTTGGTTCGGTTGTCTTCTAAAATAAAATCTGAACCAAACCAAACCAATGCAGTTTGGATTTTGGATCGGTGGGTGCGGTTTTTTTAGACAATAATATTTTTTGTTTCCAACATTAAAATCAAATTAAAAAGTTAAAACACAACATATTTTCAGTAATGTTTTAAATTTCATGCAACACTATATTTTATTTTCATCCAACAATGTTCTCAACTATGTAGCCCAAATTAAAATGTGGACAAAAAGTAATCCAACTTTGTAAGAAATGCAAAAGACTAAAATTTGTATCATTCTCTAAGTGTTCAAGTAGCATATAAATACATTTTTGAAAGAAAAAAACAAAGAAGAAACTTAACTAGAGAAAAAATATGTCATTTTCTTATATTGCGGTTTGGTTTGGTTTGGTTCGGTTGGTAAAATCAAAACCGCAAACCAAACCAAACCATGTGGTTGAGTAAAAAAACGATCTGAATACATCTGAACAAAATGCGGTTTTTTGCGGTTTCGGTTTGGATTGGTTCGGTTTGCGGTTTTTCTATTGGATTGGTTCGATTTTAAACACCCATAATTCATACCCTCTATTTTGTGTATTTTGATGGTGTTTAATAAGATTATAAGATGATCTTTTCTTATAACCCGTTTGAGTTGATTCTTTACGGTGTTAATTTTGGTAGGCCAATTCATGTAGAGTTTTGCTCTGACTTAAATACCATTTGTAAACGGACGATGAAATTTGACCAATCAGATTAGTCGATCTTAAGACCGGATATCGAATTTTTAAAAAAAATGGTATTTTCTCATAATAGAAAAGAGAAACAAAAATTAAAAAAATAACTAAGAATAATTTAGTCTAATTTAAAATTTGCAATTTTTAAATTTTCATAGACTAAGGAACTAAATTACAAACTTTTTTTTTTGGTTGCAAAATAAGTATCATACTACTTTACTAAAGAACTCTTTAATCTTTATTAATACGGGGACTTTTTTTGTGGAGGGAACCTATTTTTAAATATATACACATGTCTTATTTTAACTTATATTTAATACGACTTTTGTTTTATAATTTATACAATTGGTCTATATTTTTATTAGTATATCAATACAAAGATCTATTTAATTTTGTAATTTTTACATGGTTGCGACTTGCTTCTAAAAAAAAGAGTGAAACATGCTCACCCGTACGTACCTATGGGTATCATGCTAGTTTTTACATATAATTTTCAACATTCCACAATGATAGTGTATATCTTTTTTATATATATAGGAGTTACTCTGTATCATTCTGGATAGAGTATAGACATTGGGTCTAATGTGAGAGAAAAGGCATCCAAGCAAGGAGAAAAAACAATATAAAACTAGAAAACTGTAACGATGTATGATGGAAATATTTTCCTATTTTACATCAACCATCTTCAGGTTGACTCTAACTGTAATAGTTTATTAAGGAATAGAGTAATTATATTTGTACAACTATTCTATAACAATTTTTTAAACCTCTGTTGTCAATAGCGGCCGAACGTGGTGTGATTGCGGCGTCGAGTGGCCAAAAACAACAAAGCGTGACGCAGCGCTTCAACGCGGAGCGTTTGGAGAAGGCGGATGAAGCGGGCGCGATGCGGCTCAAAGCGGACGCTTTTGACAACCTTGTTTTAAACAACCATCTTTTTCTCTCTTTTTATTGGTCAAAAACGAGAGAGAGAGAGAGAGAGAGAGAGAGAGAGAGAGAGAGAGAGAGAGCGAGCATAATATGAGTATAAAAGAGAAAATTGTACAAAAGTTGTCACAAAATGGTTGTAAAAATATCATTTCTCTAAAGAAGAATATAATATAGAAAATGAGTCAATCACTCAAATTTTGTTTAGCTTAAACTCAATAATTGTTTTAGTATGGTGCTTGACTTGAGTATGACATGAACATATTTTTAATTTGATCTCAACCCATTTTGAAGGTTTGAAGGACTTGGTTCGATTTGTCAGCTTGAATCACATAATAAGAACAATACTCGTTTAAAAAATTGACAAAATAGGCTACGTAATGAAAATTTTCATTTTGATCCAAAATAAAATTAATAATATTAAAATAGTTACAAAACACATTATCTAAAATTACAAATATCTAAATATTATAAGTATGTCAAAAAAAATTAAGCCCTAGATATAGTTAAAAACCCTGGAATAAAGAGTTAGGTTATGGTATAGAGTTAAGTTTTGGAATTAAAGCGGTCAAGTCATACCAGGTGAATTGTAAGTTACCTCCCAGGCACCCGAAAGCATATTGGACAAGGAGCAGGGTTTGAAGAACGAGAAGAGCTAGTCGAATAAAAGTATAAATAGGGAGGAAACGGGGAGACGAAGATAACTATAGAAAGTCGATAGTCCGGTAGGTCCTTGTAAGGCGAGTGAAAGAAAGTGAGTCGGGCGGTTTTGATTCCAAAGAGTTATGATAACAATACCATTTAAGATTAATGCTTGCATCCTGAGATAGATATACGAAAGATGGACGAAAGTGTGAACCATAAACGAGTTAAACTACACCCTAGTTCAATTTGAATTCATTTGAACAAGTTCAATTTTAAATTTAAATTCGATCTATTTGATTCTTAAACCAATTAGATAGTATATCGTCCAATCAATTTCAAACTTCTTTCGAGTTTTGGTTCATTGTGAGCATCGAGAAGTAACTAATCATATCATAAACCAAAATTGAAAAATTGAAAAATAATAAATTAATTTCGTATGTTATGTGTAATTTCTTCACAAAAGAACATACGAACCAAAATTACCTATGTTATGGTTCTTTTCAAACATAATGAGAACATTCGTGTCAAAAAAGAACACAGTGATACTAGTAGCATACTATGTTGGTGCCATTTAGCCTGGGAAAGGCTACTTTTTTCCCACCATGAGAAAGTTGTTTTCAGCCCTTTGATTAAATGAAGAACACAATTTTATCATGCTTCTTTAGCACTGGATTTTTTCTCACTTTTTTCTCCAACCAATTCTCTCTCCCACCATCTTCATCTTCCCCTTTCCATTCCAATTCCATCGTGTTACTTTCTTTCCAATATTTCCATAACAATTATGGCAGTAAATTGGTCCAAATTACATTTATAAAATGATGCAAAAGTAGTTTGCTTTTGTTATCGAATTTCTGCATTCATCGTACTAAATTATCTTGCTGTCAAAATAGACTTTGGTACTATTTCAACTCTTGGTAAAAACATGTTAACACCTCAAGTCATTAACAAGAGTTATGCAAGAAACTCAAATGAAAGATCTTAGTGTTTCAGTTTTTGTGGGTTTTGTTTTGTTCCAAAACTAGAAAAAGGGTTTTCTTGTTTGATGGATGTAGTGACTCCATTGAAATCAAGATTAAAAAATTAGATCTGAAAAAGAGGGATGACCACTGATGGGAATAGTTATGGTGGCGGAGGTGACCACTGTTGAGGTTGCTGGTGGTGTTGAAAAGAGGGTTGAATGAAATAATCAGAGAGAGAATCTTGGATGAATGAAATAAAGAAAAGAAACTGAAAAAATTAAGACACAATTATATGTATGACTTAATCTAAAGTTGAAGGGTTTTCAGAAGAAAATTAATCTGAAATTTAAAGTATTTTTTTTTTCTTTTACTTGTGTTTAGTTTTAGTTGTTTATTTGTTGAAAGTGGTATACATGCATTCCCATTAGGATATCTGACTTTCAAATAGCTGAAGGGTATGTTGAGAGAGATACAGAGAAGAGAATGATTGGAGAAGAAAGTGAGAAAAAAATCCAGTGTTAAAGGAGCATGATAAAATTGTGTTCTTCATTTAATCAAAGGGCTGAAAACAACTTTCCCATGGTGGGAAAGAAGTTGCCTTTCCCAGGCTAAACGGCGCCACGGGAATGTGAAACTTGGGTTTAAGAGAAGAATTGTAATGACATAGAGATTGTTTAAAAATAGATTACTAACGAAGGACAAGTGTGTTGGAGAATGTGGAGCAGTGGAGACAAGTGTTCACTTGTTTTTTTATCGTCCTACATTTTCCAAAATGATGGAAATATATATTGGACAGTCAAATAATGACATATATTCCCTCCAGTCTCAAATATAAGAAAAGATTCATTTTTTAGGTTCATTGAATAATTAATATATCTGTTTTACAATGTAGAGCAGATACATTAACTACTCAATGAACCTAAAAAGGAATATTTTCTTATATTTGAGACCGGAGGAATAAATATGTAATCAATTTGCAGGTTTAACGAATTAATGGATGGGGGAGGAACAATGTTTTGTTATGTGGGAAGGGATTGGTCATAGAGACAATTGTGGAAAAGGTGAAACTTACTTCTTGGAGGCTGGTGGTACCATGTTTGCAGAGGAGTTGAGTAAGCAAGAATTGAGATAAAAAATTTATAACAAAAGGCAATAAACTGGTAATGGTAGTAGTAGTGTAATTCTTGTATGTGCTTGAGTAGAAAAGGAGTAAACTGATATGATTATTAGTTTTTGTTGGTTTTAGACATTATTGTACATATTTTGTAGGCATCACGTGTGCCTAAATGTTGTGATTGAATATTTAGCTTATTAAAACAAAAAAGTATATTTGGCTATGATACATATATTGTACTTTCTCGGTGTGAGTAAAAATGTAAAACAAAGCAAGGTCTGCAAAATCACGAAAATTTATGAATAGTAAGAATATATTATCACACTCCAACAAACTAGTAATATACAACGAAACAAGAGAGAATTTCATAACGGCTCATGCGTGTAAGTGTTAAACAATTTTCACTTCAATTTCCAATTGGTCTCCTACCAATACTATTAAGAACTTAACTTTACTTATTTGGTCAGAAATGTAACACTAATCACAACTACTATACAACCTCCCACTAAAAAGAAGCTCTAAGCTGCTCTACTTATACTTACATCTTTACCACTTTCCCGACTATCAAAAGATATAATTTCCTCCTTTGACAGTCCAAATTCATCAATCAGTTTACCACTCTTCTAGCTGTCACTAATAGAGTAAACCTCCTCCTCAGACAGTTCAAATTCGTCAATCATTTTAAAGTAAGCATTTTGTTTCTTGATATAATCTTGCACGGCGGGATCCTCGTACACATTCACTAAAGATGGTTCGGCATGCTGCTTCTGAAAATTCAGCAAAATATCCAGTGTGACATGAATCAACTTATAATTAGAAAACAATAAGTATGCAAATGGCGGAAAAGGTGCATATGAAGCTAAAATGTATCAGGAAGTGACACATTCAAGTTCCAGGTAACAATTATTTAGAGAATATACAACATTCAAGAGTAAAGACGGAGAATTTGGCATGCCGACAAGACATGTAGAACCTTAATAGAGTTATGTACCTTTCTACAAGGGACTGAGAGTGCCTTGGCCTTGGATGAATTTGCACTTTTCTCTCTGTATTTTGAAGAACAAACAATAGCCCATGGTTAATATTCAACATCAAGACCAGAAACAATTTTACATATGTGGAGTTGAGTGATACATCTAAACGATTAATTACTAGTGCACTACGAAGAATAATCATTATGCTGCACATTTTATCATGTCAGAGAGGGATGATTACCTAGTATTACAGACCCTCGAAGTTGACTTGCTTTTATCCTTCCTTTTAATGGTATTGCTATTTGCAGGTTCGTTCCATCTATCCATGGGTGTGATGCTTGAAGGAATATCCACTTTATCCTTTCCTTTATTCTTTCCTTTATCCTTCCCTTTATCATTCTTTTTAATATGCACGCTACGTGCAGGAGAGTCCAATTCATTTTCTTTCTCCTTCCTTTTATTTGAAGGATTCCTTAGACCGTACACTATAGAAATAGGCCCAGAAGCTTCAAGATCAACAGTCTCTGAGGTAAAAGAACGAAAAGCATAAATTTAACAAGATTTTATTTATAAAAAACAAATGTGGTGCAAAGTTATCATTATAGAGTTAGAACATCCCAACAATGTCGGTACCCCCTCACCCTAAGAATCATCTGCAGCACTGCAAACTTATTAAATAATTAAAAATCAAAAGCTTAGGGGGGGACTAGGACAACAATATTTAAAGCGGAAACTGGGAAGGGAAACCCTATTCCTGAAAAATCCTCTTGACTAAATTAATATTTAATACCACTAATCATATCAAGTAACTATAGCCAAGCTATTAAAAGAAATTGTGAAAACGCAACATCTATAGCAACAACATTGCGAATGAAGCTACGTCAGCTGCATGGTTACAATGTATTTGACCATGAATCTTCACACTATCAAAAACAACAATTTCATACCAAGGGCATGTTTATATGAACAGCTCAATTAAGTGCTTATCCGACCCATAAGCACTTATCATATATATTGTGTCCATGAGTTTCTACAGATCACTGTGTCAATTGCTTAAGCAAACAGATAAGCCCGAATCCGTTTTCCATAAGTAAATCCAAACACTTCCCATCTCTAAAGCATTTTTAACCCACAAAAATCATAAATTGAACAAAATTAACACAGTATGAAAAATATGAAATTAATACCACTACTCATATCAAGCAACTATAGCCAAGTGTTCAAAAAATTGTTTCAACGCGACATATAGGCTTTCTATCTATCTACAACCACAACCAGATTGCAATTGAGGCAACATTGTATTAAACCATGAATCTCCACAACATCAAGAACAACTACTTCAAATTAGGCCCATTTAGATGAACACCAAAATTAAGTGCTTATGTATAAGCGCTATTTCTATACTCAAAGAAAATATAGTCAAACTGGGTTTTTCATATAAATTATAATCTGTTTTCATAAACTATCCTGAAAAAAGCTTATCCAAATTAGGTTAAAAATCAGCTTATGACATGCCAGTCCAAACACAGCCCTTATCTATAACATTTTTTCACCCACATATCATAATCTACTGCTCTAAAAATATGTGTGCATTTTAGAGAAACAGAAACTAAAATTAACCCTAATTTGTAAAATAAACACCAAAAAAAATATCACTCAGATTGGAAATGAAATTAAAATTGAAAAAACACTTTTCAGTTTTCACTAATAGAATATTTAAAAATTTAAGCATACCGTGACAAGGCTGGGTATTGGGAAAAGGCGTTGAAAGAAAATCCGGTGCATCAGAGCTAGAGTCTGAGGCAACATTGAGATTCTCGCTAGTAGTGGTGAATTTGGTTGTAGGTTGTTTTTTGCAGGGTATTGTAGGTTCGTTCCATATATCCATGGGAATGCTACTTGAAGCAGTGTCCACTCGCTTCTCTTTATCCTCCCTTGGATTAGACGTTCTACTTGAAACAATGTCCACCCCCTTCTCCTTTGAATAGGTGTACCATCTATCCACGGGTATTCTACTTGAAAGAGTGTCCACTTCCTTCCTTTGAATGACCGACTCATTCTCTTTCTCCTTCCTAGAAGCTTCAAGATCAACAGTCACTGAAGTAAAAGAACAAAAAGCATAAATTTAACAAAATTTTATTTATAAAGAACAGATGCTTCTTGAATGAAAGCTTATCCAAATTAGGTTAAAGATCAGCATATGACATGGCAATCCAAACACAACCCTTTTCTATAACTTTTTTTAACCCACAAGTCATAATATACTCATAATTTTCAAAATAAATACCAAAAAAATAAATCTTTCAAATTCAATTCAAATTGGAAATGAAATTAAAATTGAAAAAAACACTTCTCAGTGAAGCTTTACAACTCGAGAGTTTACCTCAACTCATGTTACTTAGGTAAACTCGACATGTAAACTTGTATGATTTTACCTAAAATTAAAATTATATAAAAAATTTCATATACATGACGTACGTGAGCTAATATAATATTGTAAATATGTCAATAGTGCAAAATATGACTTAATTATAAAGGCAAAGTATACCCAATCACTATAATAAAGCGTTATGCTCAACTTAGCATCAAAATACAAAATTAACTTGCAAAATCATAAGTTTCATAAGTGCTATTTCTATGCTCAAAGAAAATATAGTCAAACTGGGTTTTTCATATAAATTATAATCTGTTTTCATAAACTATCCTGAAAAAAGCTTATCCAAATTAGGTTAAAAATCAGCTTATGACATGCCAATCCAAACACAACCCTTTTCTATAACAATTTTTCACCCACATTATACATATCATAATCTATTGCTCTGAAAACATGTGTGCATTTTAGAGAAACAGAAACTAAAATTAACCCTAATTTGCAAAATAAACACCAAAAAAAAAAAATACATTCAGATTGGAAATGAAGTTAAAATTGAAAAAACACTTTTCAGTTTTCACCAATCAAATATTTAAAATTTCAACATACCGTTATGCGGCCGGGTATTGGGAAAAGGTGTTGAAAGAAAATCCGGTGCAACAGAGCTACTGTTTGAGGCAACATCGAGATTCGCAGTAGTAGAGGTGAATTTGGTTGTAAGTTGTTTTCTGCAGGGTATTGTAGGTTTGTTCGATATATCCTTGGACGTGCTACTCGAAGCAATGTCCACTCCCTTCCCCTTTAAAAAGACTTTCCATCTATCCACGGGTGTTCTACTTGGAGGAGTTTCCACTTCCTTCCTTCGAATGACCGATTCATTCTCTTTCTCTTTCTCTCTCTCTCTCTCTTTCCTTTTATTTGAATGTCTTATGTTGTGTACTATAGAAACAGGCTTAGAAGCTTCACCATCAACAGTCCCTGAAGTAAAAGAACAAAAAGCATAAATTTAACAAAAACAAATTCTTGAATGAAAGCTTATCCAAATTAAGTTAAAAATCAGCTTATGATTATGACACGTCAATCCAAACACAACCCTTTTCTATAACATTGTTTAACCCACAAATCATAATCTACTGCTATAAAAACATATTTTCATGTTTTTAGATAAACAGAAACTAAAATTAACCCTAATTTCAAAATAAATACCAAAAAAACAAATCATTCAAATTCAAATTGGAAATGAAATTAAAATTGAAAAAACACTTCTCAGTTTTCACCAATCGAACAGTTAATAATATTCAACGTACCGCGACGAGACCGGGTATTAGGTGAAGGCGTTGAAAGAAACTCCGGTGCAACGGAGCTACAGTTTGAAGCAACATCGAGATTCGTGGAGGTTAAGTTGGTTTTAGGTTTTTTGGATGCAGAAGAAAACGAAGGTTTAGGTTTGGTTGATTTTGGGGGAACGGATAAGAAAGTGTTGGTGCGATCGGAAAGTGGATTTCTTTGTCTGAGTTTTCGTTTTCGTTCAGATTCCATTGTTAGGGTTTGGAATAATTAGGGTTTGGTAAAATTAGGGATTTGTTTTGGATTGGAGTTGAAATTGAATAGAAGGGTGATTGTGATGAAGAAATGGAAGAATTCTAAGAGTGTGTGGAAGATGCAAGATTGCTCAAGAAGCTTTTGGTTCTGTTTGGTTTAGTTTGTTTTTTTGTTCAAAAAGTAGCGGCAATTTAGTTTTCTGTTAAACCAGAAGAGTCTTGCTATTTTAAAAATTGATTTTTAGGTCCTCTATTTACTATGTAAAGTATTTATTCATAATGTGGCAACGTTTTTTAGAGCACGTTGAATATCTATATCCACAAAAATATGTCTAGTAAGAATTGTCACGTCATAAATAAGTAGTTTACATAAAATAAAATAAAAATAGACATGGAATCAAAATTCAAAAAGAGATAAATAAATAGGAAGACCAAAATACCCATTTTAAAAGCGGAAATATTATTTTGACAACACAAAGTTGTCGGACAATGTAATGAGTCAAAGAGTTGACAAGGGTAACATAGGAAATAGGAACGTGGACTCATATAAATAGGAAAAAGCCAAAGAAATAAGGCAGGAAATATGTGTAATGAAATTCTTCTTCTCCGTCTGATTCTCTAGTCTCTCACTCCTTCCTTTTGTTACCTTTTATCTTCTCAGCAATTTCTGTTGTGTGTAACAAAAGTTGGTATATTCAAACCATATCAATACAACAATGATAAATGAATCTAAAAAGTAAATTTTGCTTATATTTAAAAACGGAGGGAGTATCAAATTAGACCCATTACAGACAACCATGTATCTTACTTTTCTATCTACCTTAAAACGTATAAAGTTTAGAGTGTTCATATATCATACCTCTTTTTAAAAGAGTGAATAGACAAAAAAAAATATGAAATTGTAACTTTCGTCAAAAAAACCCCTGACTTTTAAGAAACTTCAAAACCCCCCTTGAAATTGTTAAGCGTTAGTCAATTACCCCCCTCCATTTATTTTGGTTGTTAAATGATTTTATTTTATTTTTGCTTTCTTCATCTTCTTCCTTCCACTTTTTTCATCATCTTCATCAATATTCATAAAAAATCCAGAAAAAATTAAGAAACAACAACCATTAACAACATCATCATCATCTCATTACTACACCTCCACCATCATCAACAACAATAACACCACCTAAGTTAAAGCTATAAATCTAAAGTTGTTTTCTCATAGAAAGCTTGTTTTCTCAAAGGTATTAAAGCTGAATGCAAGGGACATGTTCACTCATAAGAACTTCACAATTTTCATGGAAAGCCTATTTTTTGAAGTTACCATATTTCAAATTAGGTGTATTCTTTAAATTAGAGTTGGAATGTGACCCTAGTCTAGTGTAGTTAGATATAGAAGCAGATTCAATTTTTGCAAAAATAGCATAATCAGTTCTTTAAATTAGCACATTTATAATTAGTTATGGATGTCTAGTAATGAGATGATGATGATGTTGTTAATGGTTGTTGTTTCTTAAAAAAAATTCTGGAATTTTTTATGAATATTGATGAAGATGATGAAAAAAGTGGAAGGAAGAAGATGAAGAAAGCAAAAAAAAAATAGTCATTTAACAGCCAAAACAAACGGAGGGGGGTAATTGACTAACGTTTGACAATTTCAAAGGGTTTTTTGAAGTTTCTTAAAAATCATGGGGTTTTTTGACGAAAGTCACAATTTCGAAGGTTTATGCCTATTCACTCCTTTTTAAAATAGGTATATCAAAACTTCAATTATTTAAAAATAGAAAGATGAAAAGTGTATGAAAGCGGAAATTAGGGATGTGAGTGGAAAAGGCACTTGCTTCTTTTTGGTTGCCAAACAAAAGCAGACAGTGACACACCACACTAAACACATTTCTCCGCCACAGCAAAACCAGTGTAAGCCTCCTCTTGTTTATCCCTTTCCATGTTCCAACAAAACAGGTGCATAATCCACCTTATGAACAAACCCATGGGCCAAACATAAAATCCCACATTTCAGCATCAACCTCTCCCACTCTCTTCTATAAATACCCATCATTTTTCTATCACACTTCATAGTTCATATATCCATCTTTACCATTTCATAAATCCAAGAGAGCAACACAAGAAAAATCGACGACTCAACATGGAGACAATTCAATCATGGGTTTCAAAACATAAGCTCGCCACAATTGGTAAGTTGGAATACATTCTACATTCAACACATCCTTATCTCAATGAACATGTCACACATTTTAAAGTTAGATGTAATTTTTTATTGTAAAATTTAAATGTACTAAACTGTTTACACCAAATAATAATAATTGGTGTTGAATTTGATTACAGGAGGACTATGGGCATCTGGAATTGGAGCAACGCTTCTAACATATTCACGTACAAGGTCTCCAATGAAGCCAAGTCTTAGGCTTATCCATGCTAGGTACATAAATGTTTGACTAGATTATTTCATTTATATATGATTTTTTTGTTCATGTATGAAAGTTGATTAGGATACTAATTTTCCTTATTGGTTTACAGAATGCATGCTCAGGCGTTAACATTGGCTGCGTTGTCTGGTGTCGCAGTTTATCGCTATTATGAGAATCAAGTTATTGAGCCAAAACCACATGTGGAGACTCCTGCTCCAAATTTGGTCCAAATGGAAGAGTGGGAACTTCTTTGTCCTTTTTAAATTCAAAAAAAAAAACTTACTTATGTAATCTTGTGTAGAGAGAAGTCAATGTACGTGCTTGCTATTCAAAAAAACTTTCAATGAACTTTATTTAAATGGCAAATATTAACTTTTAGTTGTTAATTTTTTACATATGACCTCTTAGAGTTAATCCAAGTTCAACTCTTATGTTACTACTTCAAACCTTATAGTCGCCTTATAACTTCAACTTTACAGACGGAATTGAATCTGACTCTAAATTAGTGTTATTTGCTTTTAAATCCAACAAAACTAACATACCTTGGAAACTTAGAAACAGATGGCACAATTGCTTACAAACTACACATAATATGAGATTTTTTGCTTCACATATCTACCGAGAAGGTAATGTTTGCGCTGATAGATTGGCTAAATTTGATTTTATTTTATATTCTTCTGATCTTTTTTGGTTTGGTTGAATCCCTGATGAAATTTTGGTTTGGTTGAATCCCTAACTTCATCAGGGAAGACTGGAAGTACTCTAGGAATAGGTTGGGCATGTCCAAGTATAGATTTATAACCATTTGAAAAGGTCTTGGTCTTTGTCCCCCTTTTCTTTCTTGTACTCTTTTCTTTTTGATATATGAATTGATGTCTTGCATCTTAAAAAAAATTATTTATCCTTGAAAAAATGATTTATGTTATACATACTCTTGTGAAAGAAAGTTGAACAATAAATTGAATATTAAAAATTATTTTTTAGGCAAAATCTACAACTTTTAATTCAAGTTGTAATCAATTGTAAACATTTTAGCTCTTTTGTATCACATATTACAGTCCAAAAATGCACTTATAAGATGAGAGTTGATCACATGAAGTGGTGTCGCAAACTCGCATTGTTATTTCCCGGAAGAAGAAAAAACAGTTTGTGTGGTGGGAATAAGAATGACTTAAAAGGGTGGCAGGCTAACATCCTTCATTGGTTATTGGACCTATAATCACTTTGTTTGAATTCAAAGTCCAATACAATATTCTATTGGTAGATTTTTTTTTTACTTTAATTCTAATACTAGTAGTTTGTAATTTGAAGAAAAAAAATCAGATATTAGACTTGTTAAAGTGTCATTTTAAATATTTAAGGAAAAATAAAATTGTAAATTTTACGTAAAATGGTCACATTATGTGTTTTATAATTTAGATATAATTTTTTTGTAAAAAAAATAATAAAAGAGAGAAAAAGCTTAGATATATAGATTTTTGTAATTTTCCACCTAAAAAAATAGATTTTTGTAATTAATTATCAAACTTTTATCTTAACGTTGAATTTATATGCATATGTGCTAGCAAAATTGAGAGCTACTAATGTAGATCATCTAATTGTGCTTCAAGAACTCCCTTCTAATTTGCCATTAGCTTTAATAACTGATCCTCTTGGGATGTCCTTTGTAAGAACATGATTTTTTTTTTCCTTTATTCATGTAACCAAAAAAAAAGTGCATCACCAGTGGCCTTGTGCATCAAACAATATGTGCATAGACACAATCTCAAATCAATTTTATATGGATACACACTCATAAATAAATAAAAATTAAAAAATAATTTAATCATATTAATTAATATCATTTCTCTTTTAAATTATAAGTTTTTTTCTAGGGATCTTTGAAATTATAAGTTCTGTGTGCTTAGATAAAATTTATTTTGGATCACGACTATGCAAGAGTTGGTACAAATCGACAAAGTAGGCAGAGAAACATTTAAGCAAACATGCAGAAGACAAGAGAATAATTCATTGAACATGGTACCACATCTTACTTATTAATAAGGTGCCAAAAGGGTTTTATAAAGCACGGGTGCATAAACAATTTGAATTATACAGCTTCTCTCTTTCCCCACTCGAAATACTCCAAAAAATCTCTTTCAAAAAAAAAAAAATACTCCAAAAAATCCTTCTCCCTGAAAAGAGTCACTACAACAATTTTGGCCATCAACGCTAAAAAACCATTGTCAGATGCCAAAAATTGTTACCTTTATCTATAACATTTTTTCACCCACATATCATAATCTACTGCTCTAAAAACATGTGTGCATTTTAGATAAACAGAAACTAAAATTAACCCTAATTTTCAAAATAAATACCAAAAATAACAAATCATTCAAATTCAAATTTAAATTGGAAATGAAATTAAAATTGAAAAACACTTTTAAGTTTTGACTAATCGAATATTTCTAAATTCAACGTACTGCGACGAGATCGGTATTGGGCGAAGGCGTTGAAAGAAACTCCGGTGCAACGGAGCTACAATTTGAAGCAACATCGAGATTCACGGAGGTGAATTTGGTTTTAGGGTTTTTGAATGCAGAAGAAAACGAAGGTTTAGGTTTGGTTGATTTTGGGGGAACGGATGAGAAAGTGTTGGTGCCATTGGAAAGTGGGTTTCTTTGTCTGAGTTTTCGTTTTCGTTCAAATTCCATTGTTAGGGTTTGGTATATTTTGGGTTTTGTTTAAGATTTTGGGGTTTTGAATTGAATTGAATAGAGGGTGAGTGTGATGAAGAAATAGAAGAATTATAAGAGTGCGTCGAAGTTGCAAGATTGCTTGAGAAGCTTTTGATTCTGTTTGGTTTAGTTGTTTATTTTGGTTCAAAAAGTAGCGGCAATTTAGAGCACATTGAATATCTATATCGACAAAAATAGTTTGCATTTTTTTTAAAAATAAAATAAATAGTTTACATAAAAAGTAGATACTGTCATGCGTGGATGATATGTGTTTGGATGTTACATAACTTGAGGAGTCCAACAGTCGTATGACAATTAATTAATATCATTCCCACTTGTGATTAATTGTCAACTGTTTATAAACTTCCCTAGATATTAACGTGGCAATTAATATGTAGTGCACACCCTATGTATTGGATGACAAGCGTGGCATTGAAGGGTTAAATGGTTTAATCGTAGAGAAATGCTAGCAACACACCTTTTAACATACACTTTCTAACATACTCTCTTTAATTGGTTAAAATTCACATGGGATCCACTAAATTTATATGGAACCCACATGATTTGGTGGGACCCATGTGAATTTTAACCAATCAAAAATAATGTGTTAAAAAGTGTGTGTTAAAAGATGTATTGCTAGCATTTCTCTTAATTGTATGCTATACTAATTATAAATGCATGCATGTTATCAATAAACTCTTAAATGCATAAAATACTTTCAACAATTAATATCACCTGCTGAAAATGATTATATGAACACCTTAAAAAATTATTTAAAGTTATATATCATAAAAAAATTAATCATGCCAAAAATTTAAATTCATTTTACACTCAGACATAAATATGAATACATATATGCACCTTTTTTTTTATGGAGTGGTTGTCAGACAAAGCAATATACCTCTGTTGAAAAAACAATTGTAAATGTGCTAGGATATTATGCTAATAGTCATATGCATATGTTTAGCTATCTTAGTGGTTTGATTCGTGAATAAAAAAGCTTCCTTGATTTGCACGCGCGCACACACAAATTCAATAGCCTTAGGATGGATAGAGATTTATTGAGCTTAATTTTGTGAGTTTTTTTCCATCAATTTGATGTATAAAATTTCTTAATTTATACTATGGTAGCATCATCATCATGCATATGAGTATGTGCCTGGCTCCCTATATGCCATATACGAAGCTCGTCAAATAATCAATGACCTTTGTGGATGGCGTATGAGGAGTCAAGCATATTCCATGTCCATACATGGCGATCATCATCAATAACATCATATTTAATATTTTTATTTCCATGTTCATATGTGTTAACCGGTGCCCCCGTGGCACTGGTTAAGCATACAAAAAAAGGAAATTATTACCATAAAAGGAAACTGTTTTTGACTTTTTATAAATTAATTACACAATTTCAATGCATTAACTACTATATAATTTCCTTTTTAATATGCTTAACCAGTTCCTCGAGGGCACCGGTTAACATGAAAAATGAATTTTTCTTTGTATTTCTAAAAATGGATTTTTTAGAAACTTACTCAAAAATAGTAAAAGTTATTTCAAACTCAATTGACATAAGTTAAAAATGAGTTTCGACATTCACTAACTTAAATATTCATTGTTAGAAATTTTACATAGTAAAAATCGCATATTTTTTCAAAGTGACTTCTTTCAAAAATGATTTTTATGAAAAGCTATTTTTAATTGCTTTTTTTTTATAGAGATTCTTTAAAAAATCCTTGGTTATGAATGATATGTAGCGATTTTTCTTTTGTCCTAAAAACAAGAGATCTTTCACATAATTGTTAACAGAGATTTTTAAATAACAAATGTTAATTGTTTAGTTGTGTAATGTGTTGCAAATTCGCATTGTTATTTTCAGAAAGGAGAAAAAGCAAAGAGTGTGTGTGGTGGGAATAAGAATGGCTTATTGGACCTATAATCATTTTATTTGCGCTGAAAGTCCAACACACTATTCCACTAGTAGTTTGTAATTTGAAAATGGGAAATATTAACCGGTTACTCCGGAATATTGGTTAAGAACTTTAAATGGTAATTTTTTTTGTAAGTTTGTGTTAACAATGTATTGAAAATTGAAAACTAACATTTTAAAAAATTAATTATTTAATTTAGCATACATAAAGAGTACTCTAGAGACACTCGTTAACGACACTCTATAAAAAACTATATTTTCAATTATTTTTTACAACACGATAAGGTTTGAACCTACGATCTCATGTTTACTATTAAAATATCTCACTAGTAAACTTATCCTAATCGCTTCATATTCTTTTCTTTTTTTTCCTATTTAACAACATTTCTAAAATTAAATCCAATATTGGACTTGTGAAGGTAATAGGTTTTGACTAGTCCTTTATTTGTGGATTGATTGTGGTCCGATAAGTGATAATTTTTTTTGGTGGTGATCGGGATTCGAACCCCGGACCTTGTATATATTATGCATTGTCCTTACCAACTGAGTTAAGCTCACGGAAATAAGTGATAATTGAACATACTTTTTTTGTATATTATCCAGTATATTAAGTAATATTTTTTAATTTAAATAGTTTAAAAAATAAATTGTAAATTTTACATAAAATGGTCACATTGTACAGTTTGTACGGTATATTCGAAAATTCAACGTATACACCTTCTCTCTTTCCCCACTCAAAACATACTCCTAAGAATCCTTGTCCATGAAAAGGGTCACTACAATTTTGCTGCAAAGGCAACAATTTCGAAAAAACGTAGGGAGGGAAATGTGTGTGTGAAGACAGTGGTGGTAAAGTTAAAGTAGGATAAATAGATAATGAACATGTTTAATTATATTAATTTTACTATTAATTTCGGTTAAATTATCCCGTAACTTAATATAATAGCATGTGCTACTTTTTTTGTTTACAAATAGTATGTATTGCTTTAATTTGTTTAAATTAAAGGAAGTCTATGCTAAAGTGATTTCTATTTTTCAGCGAATCATCACAATCGGTCAATCTCTAGTTCTTAAATAGACCTTGATATGGAGTGATGATAACCTTTGTTCAGCAACATTCGTCGAGATGCGACTTGAGGTATCAACAATCACTCAAACGATCAACTCAGTATGAAAGCAAAGATTGAGAAATAACTGAGAGAAAAGTGTGTATCTTGCATTTACGATAAAAGAGACCTATTTATAGATTTAGTTTCAAAACAATTGATTGTTTGAATGGCGACCTTTACCGAGAGCATGTAATCAACTTGAGTTTCGTCCGTTACATGTCGTTAGGGTATTACATAATGAATGACTTTTGGTTAGCCATTGAAAGCATCTGAATATACGGAAGGACCCAAAGTTTGTTGTTGAACATATGAGTTTTTTTGTTCGACTATAAGGCGTTTTTGCTTGTAAAATATAATGAAAAATAATTTATTATTTGGGAGCCTAATTAAGCGAGGGCTTTAGGGGTTTTATCCTTGGGTTGATCCTGATTCGGGGGGCTCCAACACTTAAGTTAGTAAAAACTTTATGATAGCTCGAAAGTTAATCAACCTGAAAATATATTTTATAAAGAGTAAGAACCTTTATTATATAAATGATGTGTAAACTTGGATATCAAGAGGTTGTTCAATTGCTAGTAACATAGTGTGATTCACACGTCTAATTGTCATTATAGGGTCATTAATTAATGGATCATAAGGGATGATTCAGTGTTATACCGAACATGGTGTTGTCTTGTTGGACTGTGGATCCTTCACGAATTAAATCTGAGTATAATTTCAGTATTAATGAATTTAACCTTTGTATTTTTCCCAAGAACTCATATGACCGACCTCATGTTTTTACAGCATTACATTCATATTCTATATATATAGATTCTCATTCTTGTGTTGTACTGGCAAATGCAACATGTTTCTCTTCCTACCTGTCCACGAGAACAAGAAGCCCTTGTCACCCAACTTTATAGTTTTAATAAGTTTTGTTTCCATTGCACACATTAGCATGTGAATGTACTTTCCTAAGTGCAAACTCACGTGAGTTTTGCTCTCTCGCAAATGACAAAAACCCTAAATATATTAACATAAGATATTGGAAACACAATATGTATTTTGCGACAAGAAAAGAAAGTAAATAGGTAACAGATAAAATCATACGAAAGAACATACACATGTGATTAATAAAAATGGATAAATACTGGCAGGCATAATGGACGATATTTCATTTTATCCTTCGGATATATAAAATTGAAAGGGGTCTGTAAAATGTGTTTTCATTTTCATATATAGAGACAAACAATTCAAATTCAATTTTTTATATAAATAATTTGAAATGTCACGAGAAACTTTTCTGAATTGAGCAATACAATTTTCTGAATAATTGGACCCTAAAATTGTTTCTGTTTTTGGTTTTATTATGGCATCATTTGGTCACATGATATATATTATACAAATGGACACCAAAACGCGTACAGGTCAGCAACACATATAATATTGATATCACTCAATTTCATCACATCACTTAATTATACTAATCATTCATTAACAGCTTCACTTACTTTAAATAATCTCTGCAATTATGCTGTGTGATGTGGTATAATCATTCTGAATATTATTATATACACATGCATGATGCATCATTCTATCGTACATATCATATTCATCGATCGTGGAACTTGCGCAAGTAAAAACAATCAAATCCAAAATAGAATATTCACAACCTCCAACTTTATTGCAACTAACTATTCCTACAAGGTTGCTACTTCTCACTCAGTCTCGAGGGACTCAGCTCCACTAATAACAAGACATGTGAAGGAAGATCAAGGGAAGGACTAGGGTTTTAGTTCTTTAATTTAATTTTTTTTATAAGCAATGAATAATTTGAGTCGCTGAGATTTAAAGAAATACTTCAACCCTAATATGAAATAATGAGTCTATCTACTAATACAAACCTCTCAAAAATAGTATATAGGTTGACCCTTACTGTTTTTACTAAAAAAAATAAATTTTATGATAATAAAAATAGATAATAAACTAGTAAAAATAGTAAGGGTCAACCCATATCCATACTAGGCGCCCCACAATATAATATTTTCATATATAATTTTTAAAATTTAGCCTTTATCCTTCTTATTTTTATTATAAAGATTAATTAATATACATAGGTGAAACAGATTCAGAAATTAATGAAATTCTTCATGTACCTCATCAAACATGTGCTTGAAGTTTCCCTTTTAAATTTTATTTTTTTCGTCATAAGAAAGACAAAACAAAAGACTACACTACTAGAAAAAGCAAAATTAGCGAGGGAAATTAGTGACGGAAAAAATGAAATTCCTCACAAATTCCTTGGTCGCAAAATTTAGTGACGGTATTAGAGAGGGATTTCACGTTTTCCCTCACTAAATATCCCTCACTAATTTTTGTTTTTTTAGTAGTGCTAAGCAGCTCAGTGTCTAAAAACTCTAGAGAAGTGGACGACCAAGATAGAATCTAACTTCGGAGGAGGAGAGATTCATATCTTCAAAGTGTCAATGTTGTCAGCCTTATATTTAGTTAGCAAATATACACAGATTTAGAAATTCATGAAATTATCCATTGACTCTATTATTATTAGTAAGGGAAGCCACTCTCTCAATATTCATTATGAATATGAAGTTCTCCTTTGCATTGACTCTATTATTAATGAAAATGTTATAAGCGTCTTTTTCTTAAAAAAATGAAATGGAGTTGAAAATTTATTGAGAAAGTTACGTGAAAACTAACTAGAATAATAACTAATATGTAAAATTATAATATGTACAATGGTTTTTTATCTGATATTATATACATTAGTTTTTAATGATGACATATATAAAGTAGTTAAGCCCATGCTTGCATGATTTTAAATATTTGTTGGAGACAAATATAGTCCGAAGGAATTGAAGATAAATTGTCGTCGCTAACAGTAACTTTTTTAAACGAACCTTTTTTTTACGGATCAAATAATGAACAAGTTGAGGCCTACCCTAGCTTCGAAGAATTAGATGTGATTAATTTACCCATAATCATTCAAAATTAGTCACATTAGTAAAGTTGTAAGTGGTAACCGCAAGCTAACTTTCCCTAATTTGCTTGTAAATTTGATTTTGTGGATAATTTTTATTGGTTGATGTGTAAATTACCTACAACTTTCCGATGATGTCTAGAAAAAATCATAGACTTATTCAACATTAAGTAAATTATATAACTAAGCAGTAATATTTTTGAGCTTCGGGCAATACACATTAAAGAGGGTCTAACTGATACGCATCTTACTGAGAGATATACTTGTTTGGGCACAACCCAAATATATATATTTGGACACACATATAAAACCATAAATAGTAAAAGAGAATAAAATTGAATAAAGTCAATTGATATAACTAAGTAGTATTTCTTAAAAAAATATTATTTCATATCAAGATGTGCTTTTTTTTAGCAATGTGACGGTGTATCTAACAATATTAATTTATTATTGTGTTTATGAAAGATTTTTTCAACGAGTAGAACCTGAAAGGTGATAAAATTCCCTAGAATTTTAATTTTTTTTTATTGATTTGTGACTCAAATATGAAAACAAGACTTTGAAAAGGTATCGTTTCCATCAATCTCATTCCATTTTGGCAAGATTTGAAACAATTACATATTTTTTCTGAATAATTTGATGTTGAACCATTTCATACCCTAGAGTTTTGTTAAACATAATACATTACATGTCACTTCATTTTTATCTTTAATTATTTATTAAATTAATTAATATTCTGTATTTTTGCTTTATGGATACACGTGCCCACCATTTTCATGGGTGCCAAAAATATTCTCCTTATTTAATTAATAATAATTTTTTTGATAGCTTTGAATGTGAAATTTCTCTACCTAGCTAGTACTTACGTACTATTATAATTCATAGGTAATTAATTAATTCATATTTCTTTTGATAATTAATCATAGTTATTCCATCCAACTAATTATTGATTGTTGTGAATGAATATGATGTTACGTGATTTTGATTGATTTTTTCTTTTGATAAGCTTAGGAGAATAAGCCCATGATTTTGATTGAATTGATGCATCGATCCCACCATATTTAAATTACTATATATATACTAGCGAAAAGACTTTTTATTATGTTAACGTTTGAAAATTATGAACGATGTTTTTTATAAAAATTTTATTTTGATTAAAAGTAAAAATATAATTATTTTTTACTTTCAAATTATAACAAATCAATGATGATTATCTATTTCAATGAAACCAACAAGATAACAAAAATATATAATCTATTTTTTTTTTTTTTTAATGACACCAACAACAATCTTTATTATAGAAAAATCTGTTGTTTAAGATTATAATTGGGATAATGAAAAATAAGTATATACATTCATCTAGTTTGTTACACTTTTTAAATGATAAAGGAAAAAACTGAACATTTGTGTTTGTTACATTTTTATTTGAATATTTAAATTTATTTTTATCTATTAACACATGTGTTATTTGTATTGAAAATTGATGGTATTTTTAGAAGAAAAAATCCAACCCAAAAATGATAAAAAGAGATAGTTTTCTTTATATATAGTACAAGTATAGATACCCGGTGTTGTCCGGGTTAATTATTATAAACAAAGTTTTGTGTGCTGACACATATATAGATTTGAAGAATTCATCTCATTTTGAGCACCGGATGTAGTAGCCTGTTATAATCAAATAAAAAATAAAATAAAACGTGATTTCATAGAAAAGATAATGTTAAAACGTTTTATTTTAAGATACCGACCATTGTTGTATCGGCAAAGTGGTCATTGTTAGCAGACAATTCAGAACATTTGGTTTGCAATGGACCCTAAACTAATGAAAAACGATCATAACTAATATTTGTTCAAAATCACAATACATTAAAAAATATGAATAAAAAAAATTTAAAAAACATAATTGATATTAACAATATAATTAATTATTGTACAAAAAAAATCACCGCTTTAATATGACATGTTCCAGTTCCTACATCCCAATAGTGTTGCTTATTAATGAATGGTTAAAACATAATCTTGTACAACCCTAATAACGTTGCTCTATATTGTTGAAGAAATCTTTTTTACTCGAACCTTGAACAAAAATTTGCGTTCTTTGAAAGAGTCGATTTCTTGAGGATATAACTCATCAATTTCACCCTGATTGTCAAGGACTAAATCGAGACAAAAAATTATAAAGAACGAAAGTGTTACCTGAACTTAAGTTAATGGGCAAATTGTGTAATTTTTCCTAAAGAAAAAGAGTTGATGCATACTTTTTCATCTATGAAAACCATATTGATTAAATCAATATGGTCTCGATCTTTGAAGTTTAGAATTCTCCATATTTTAATGATCCTAATCTTGAATCTTCGTGCTTTTTGTTTATTATTGATGATTATGCTATCAATGAAGTCAAATTATGTAGCCATAATTTCTGAAAAATAAAAATAAAAAACAGAACGATGAAATTTTTGATTTGGTTAATTAGGAATCAAAATAGAGTGAATGTATGTGTAAGCATCATTAGAAGTTTTTACGATGATGTTCGAAAAGTTGTCTTTAAAAATCAAAAAATAAACATAACCAAAAGATGAAAATGTTTACCAAATCTGAAGAAGGAAAAATGGTAGATCATAAGAAGGTTTAGGTTTCCGTTTTTTCTCAAAATATGTGAATAACAAAAACTCATTTATTTATAGTTAACATTTGCATTAGGATATGCTGCTAAAATATAATATAATAACTAACCGAAGCTTTCTTTTTTCTTCAAAAATAAAAACTAATTGAATAATACGGTGCTAAAGGATTACATAGTAACTAATTGAAGCATTTTTTAAAAACTAATTGGTGTCTTTTTTATCATAAAATAATATCATCTATTGAAATATTTATGAAACACCTAAATTTTATTTTTATTTGAGAAAAACTCTTAATGTACCAATAGCACATGTGCATACAAAATAAATTAAAAAAAAATAAAATTAAATAATCAACCTGTGTTAAAAATTTGGTATAATAATTTAAAATCAATTACAATATGTATTAAATTTAAAATTTTAACTAAATTATAATAGTTTTGGTAGAATGAATTTTTTAGTGGATATGATGAAAATTCAAAGAAATATTTGAAAATTCGAAGAAAAAATCAGTTTTAAAAAATAGAAATTTTATAAATTTGAAAACCAATAAAAAAAATAATGCTAAAATTGAAGTAGACATTAATTAATTAAAAAAAATTATTTAAAAAATAAAGTGAAGTATTTAACTCCCCAAAAAAAGTGAAATATTCAATGGACATGATTGAAAGTATTATATTTATTTTCTTTGAAAGGAGGATTGAAAGTATTATATCTAGTTTGTTGAGATATTTCTGTTACATAAAATATTAGGAATTCGTTTAAAAAAAATAAAAATATTAAGAATTCAATAAAAAGTTAAATAAAATGTTCAGTGGATAAGATCAAAAGTTTGTTGAGATATTTATGTCAAATAAAATATTAGTTTTAAAAATAGAAGAAATAATAAAAATACTGAGAATAAACGTGGAAGTGACACATAGCATAAAAAAAACCTTACTTTATATATATACTATTGATAAATATTTAAGAATCTAGGATAAACTGATTATAGGAGGAAGTCTTAATATGATCACAAATATTTAAACACATTATTTAGACACACATATAAAAATACATAGGGTTAAATATGTTTTTGACCCCTATAAAATTTGGAACTTCTATGTTTTGTCCTTATTTAATTTTAATAGCGTTTTTAGTCTTTATAAAAATCATTTACATGTATTTTTAGTCCCTACTAAAACAAAGTTTGTCTAATTATCCTAAACCTCTTAAATTTTTTAACAATTTTTTGAGACAAGTTTAGAACATTACAAAAGGTTCGTTTACTGAAATTTAGAATTTTTTAACATGAAAAAATTAAATATGAATTTTTTTTAAAAGACAAAAGTAACAAAAATCTGGACGTAGAAATAAAATTTTGAGATAATTTTTTGCAGATGAACATTTAGATATGTTATTAACACTTTTGAAAGAAAAAAAATCAAAATCTTAAAAGTTTAAGCATATAATTAAACAAATTTAGATTTAGTAGGTACTAAAATTGAATGCATAAATTTTTTATAGGAATTAAAAATACTATTAAAATTAAGTAAATACTAAACTTAAAAGGTCCCGATTTTATAGGGACTAAAAACATATTTAACCTTCCTCAAATAAAAAATTTAACCTAAATATATATAAATTAATAATTTGAAAAAAACACATATTATTTAAAAAAAAATCTTTTCTCAAATGTGTGTGCCTGAATAAATTGTTTAAATAGTTGTGACCAATCACCAACATCATCGATGGACAATGAAACCAAGACAATAGAGTGGATTAAACCATCATTGATTCAAATTTTGTTCTTTGATTTAATCCACTACAAAACCTGAATTTTCATTTGAATAATGATGCGAGACATTGTTGATTATGTGTGACCCTAAAGACGTTTGTTGTGTTCTTTCCACAAAGTCCAACCACATGCCATCCAAATACCTTGAAGACTCTTTGTTACCTGAATGAAGACGTCCAAATTGATATGCATACAAAATAAAGGAATTAAGAAATGCTCAACCAATTCATATGACCATACCACACACTTAAAAAAAAAAAAAACACAATTGAAAAGGTATTAAAGAACTTTATATACCACCATAACAAAAAGGCATAAAATAGCTTATGCATTAATAATGTCATGCGGAGCCAAACTATCGTTTGCGGGGAGTTTATTTTTAAGAAATTTCCAAGAAAATAAAGTACCTTCACAAAATCATTTTATTCTAAACAAGTTTAGAGAGAGTCATATCGAATCTTGCACCACATCTTGAGTTAGCAAATGATAAACTTCTTCGACATAATAGATTTCACTATGATCAAACTTCCACGTCCACCGTTTCGAAACATTTTCTTACAATACAACATTATCTAACAAAACTTAGAGTTGGTTTAGTCCATCTTGCTCAAGTTGGTTCATGTCAAAACTCAACATTATATTTACCAAGGGACACCCAAGTCATGGCTTCTATACTGTAATACTGTAATACCTCTATACGTAACTATCATTTCATAGGTCATTTCACTTATATATTGTTCAACGTTCACTTTTCTACACAATATGAGACTTCTAATTCACATTGCACTTGTCACAACAATCTCCTCCTCAAGTGTGAGTTGCTTCATTCATCTAATTATGCTATCCCTCAACCAGAAGCTTTTTCATTCACAAATAATTGCACTGACGTTGGCCGCACTAACCAGAACCCGCCACCTGACCACTATTGTGACGAAAACTTTTGATACATTGAGTCAATCGAATCCTTTGTCAAATCATCAACTATGACACCACTATTGGATCATAAAATACACCAATATTACACTCTATGTCGACAACATGTAGAGGTTTAACAACACACCATTCATAGAAGAGACAATATATTTGCTAAGGGCCCCTACATTATACAAAAATGGGTGTGACCATATGATTTATAAGCGAAGACAATTTTCATTTTACAAGTCAGATTTGTAAAGTTGAATTGCGTTAGAAACCATCTAAATGTCTAAAACCTATAAGTAGAAAATGAGCGTGTGTATATTAAATTTTAGCTAAATGAAACATGTATAATCAAATCAAATAGTAGTAATCATGGTCGGGAATATTAATGAATGACATAGAGGAATCTAGATAGATATGTGAATTATACGCGGTAAGACAAGATATAGAAGTGTCCAAGAAAGCATTATGTTCGAGGTTGTGAATGGAAAATTGGGGTTCAAAATTAAAAAACTTGATGTGAGAAATTAGTAAATGGAATCAAAAAAACTCTTGGAGAGTTCAGAGGAACAAATGCTTTTATGGAAGGCAAGAGACAAAGGTAGGAGCAGTATATGTGTATGGAGGATATTGTTTTGTTGTGATGATTAATGGGCACACATGTGAATATAGGTGGGTACGTTATTTGTCCTTGTGGAATGGTGACAATACTTCAAGGCGGAAGCAACAAGAATCAACAGCTCTTCAATTTATATGATATGATATATGATCAATATATATATTATCCGTGTTTTGTATGTATATCCTATATCCTATATACATATAGACTAAATTATAAGGTAATTAATTATAGAGATAAACAGTGAGTGATTGATTAATTAGTTAACGGTAATCTATTCTTATTGTTGCATAAAATAATTAACTAATACGGAGTTTTGTCAACAACAAAAAAAAAACTAATACGAAGTACTATGTTGTAATGTTTGGTGGCAGAATTTTAACGCTAAAAAATAAGTGATCGGATTCAAGTGGTAATTAGTTTTGAATAGATTATTTAACAGAAATCAGGTTTGAAATTTGATTTTAGACTTTATTTACCTATAACTGGAATCCCGAGTAAACAAAAATTTATAAGTCCAAAAGAAAAGAATTTATAAGCTTAAAAGAAAACAATTTGACCAATAAAATTGGAAGTATCAAAGCACTATATATTGTGACATTTGGAACTTATTAGTGTGCTTCCACGCCTATTCCCACTACTCCTTTCATTATTTTTCCTGCCAATAACACCATAGAGAGTTTGAAAGTTACCAATATCTTTTGTTTATTACCAGAGCAAAACCATTTAAGTGGGATAATAATCTTTTTGGTCTCCGAGTATGTAACGGTAGTCACAATAGTTTATCAATGCCTCAAAATTTTAAAATAGTCTTTGATTGTGCACTCCTTTAGTCAAAATAGTCTCTGACGCTAAAGTTTATATATGGATTGAATTGACCGTAAGTAAGTACGTATAAAGGCTAATATGACAATATTAACAAAATTTTTAATGTCAGAGACTATTTTGACCAACGAAATGCAGAATCAAATACTATTTTAAAATTTCGATACATTAAAAGACAATTGAGGCTAACTATTATACATTCTGAGATAAACATGATTATTACCCCATTTAACTTGAGGCAGGGATCAAGTCATCAAACCATTTAGTTATTTTTTTATAACTGAAGTCTAAAAGTTAGTCTTTTATTAGCAGTAATTCAACTCGATACCCTTGAATTTTACAACACTCGCATAAACTCTACACAACAACCACTTGCGCTAGACTCTTTTGGTATCGAAAGTCACTAAGCTTTAACAAGGCTTGAATTTTTATTTATTTTTAAAGAAACAAGCTTGAATTATACATAGATAAAATAACTAATTTATCCACAATTATAGTTAATCTAGAATTGAGACTTTTTTATTTTTTCCTAATCATCAACCTACACTTTTATGTCTAATAATATGAAGCTAAACCTGTTCTCAGCACTTAAACAATCCCTTGCAGTTTATGTTAACATAACTCATGACTTTTTTTTTTTGAAAGATAACTCATGACATTTTAGAAGGGCTTAACTTATAAATCAAGATTACTTATCACATTATTAATGATAAGATTTGTATATAAAGGTTATTTCCCCTAGTTTCATGGAGCTTGTAATTTATTATCCCTTTAAACAGAAACCTATACAATCACGTTGGTTTTGCACTGGCCTTTCCCCCTTATTATAAGAGACAAGGTGTAGACATAGTCCTTGAATTTATATTTTGAATAAACGACTATAATTAATATGAAAACTCAAAAGATACTATGTCTATGTTGCAATGAGAATAATTGAGTTATACATGTGTTAGAATGTATTCAGGCCATAAAGAGATCCATGTAATCTCACTCTCAAGAATGTTGAGATTTAAACTTGGTACACGTGAGTGGATCATTAATTTGTGTCCAAGAACAATATTCAAGGCAAATATCATAAACATAATATCTTATACTAACTTTTTATTTTACAAATCTATTATACACCATCGTAATTTTTTAGAAAAAAATAACTTTAGTAACGGAAAAAAATTGAAAATCTTCTCTAAATCTTTCATCTCTAACTTTTTCAAATATGAGTAAACCAACAATGAATTTCTAATAAAAAAATAGTATATTAATTCTTGTCCAAAAGTAACATACATAAATTCGTTTTTGACGTGGTGTTGATCTATCTTTTATACTGGCTTCAATAAAATTTTCTTATATATTAATAAAAAAAATTACGTGCTAGAATTCTATTATTTTCACAATATATATGTTCTTAAACAAACAATTTAACAAAAACAGTATGTTTATCAATAAATTAATATCTACAAGATAATGATGTTTTTACTGTATAAAAATATAGATATAATACGGTTCCGGACTAATGGACGGTAATTTAACTTGTCTAGTGGAAATGCATGGTATATTAACTGCATCATCGGTCCAAAGGTTTTTAGTGCCCGAACAAATTAATAAAATTGTGTTTTTTTAATTATCGTAAAAGATTCGTTCATAATCAAAGTTTTTAAAAAAATATATTTTCAATATAATTAATCAAAATAATTTAAAAATATATATTTATATAAAACTAACTACTACGTAAAAATAATAATTTTTATGCCCCTATAAAAATGGTGTCTTGAGCTGCCGCTTCTCCCGCCTACCATCAGGGCCACCCCCGAGTACTTACAAACAAAACAACAATACAAGTAGCAATTGTGCTAGCTAGCTAGTCACATACAATTCACATGAAAATGAAAATGTATAGTACGAAAGAGAAGTATAATAATTATAATAAGTGAAGTGAATATATCACATATTTGATTTCGCTATCAATTATGTGGGAATGAAAAACGAAAATGAGGTTGAGTGTCTGATACGATGAGAATGAGAGTATAAGATGGCACGTGTGGAGAGAGAATGGAAAAAAGTGACAAAAATTCGAGAAAGGATCAAAGAGTGGAGGAGAGCCTAAAAAATCCCCCGTGAGGAGTGTTTGGACCCATTCCAAACTCACATACATACATACATTTTTTTTGTTGCTAGCTTCTCCTTCACTTCTTTCAATGTAATTTTCCCTATCACGAGTTTATGATTCCTCTCTTCAATCCTTTATTTCCTCCACCTCAAAACTTAGTATGCCAGCAATGTTATATTTTTCATTTCCCCAATTTGCCCTTGCATACTTCTAAATTTAATCAAATAAACAATATCTTGTTCCTATTGTCTGCCCTACTTTATAAGTAAATGAGATTACATGTCGTATTCAATTGAAAAAGATAGGTATTGAATTTAAGATATATTGTGTTTAAGTCTCGTTAATCTTTTTAGAAGGAGGTATGTAAATCTCTTTCTATGTGTTTTTTGAGCTCGAAAGTCTTCTTTATCTGGGATTGAGACATCATTCTCTCGCCCTACATTTTGTTAAAATAAAAAGAAATAAGAATATTTAATCTCCAAATTGTAAGTATATATAACATACCAATGGGAGAATCTGAATTCAAACTCGAGTTATAGGTTGTGCAAGTGCAAGATTTAATCGTTAAATTAAAAAAGGTTAAATAAGTTTTTGGTAATTATAAAAATCTTAATTTTTTTTTGTCCCTCAAAATATTTAGCAAGTTTTTATCCTTCAAATGTTTCCCTCACGACTTTTACTCCTCTTTTTAAACAAGCTCATGTGTATCCTTTGAATTTTGGATTTTGTTTAGTACATTGTAGAAATCTTTGTAGCAATAGTTTGAATTTTTTTAACAAGAGATGAATTAAATATATATATTACATTTTTAGAGCTTAAAATTTCATATTTAATTCACATTTTGTTAAAAAAAATTATAAACTTTTGTGAGAGATATTTTTATAATAATCTAAACATCTCTATAAAAAAATCATTCAAAACTATGAAAGGTACATGTGCATTGACTTAAAATCAGGGGGAAATTGTGATGGAAAACATTTAGAGGACTGAAACTTGTTAAAAAAATTATGGGGACTAAAACCAAATTTAATATTTTTTTAGGGATAAAAAACTTTTAAAACCCTAAAAAAAATATCCAAGTTAAAATAAGGAAAATGTCTCTTAGACATCCTAAATGTGTGTACATATGAGAGATAGAGATAAGAGAAAATGGTAAGTTATACGAAGAGAAAGATAAAAAAAAATGGGTATTGAATTAGTATGAAAATCTGGAGTGTCCAGATATCATTGTTGTTAAAATAGATATTGGGAAATGGGCATAGTATTCCAAAGGAATTATAACATAAGGGTATTTTAGTAAGTTCAACTAAAAATCTATATAGAATTTGTCTTTGAATAAACTAAGACAGTCATGTGAGAAGAAAACACATGAGATCATATGGATTTGAAAGCTCATAACTCTTCCTTTTAAATGGCCTCAGAACTCATCAGAATTTGTAGCAAAAGGCAAAGAGAGAGATATAGAAAGAGAAAACACAAAAAAATGGTTTCTAGGGAGCAAAAGAGAGCAGCACTGCATGAGAAGCTGCAACTTCTTCGTTCTGTTACTAACTCTCATGCTGTAAATATTCCCTGCATTTTCTATCTCCTATCTTTCTTTTCTTTCCATTGGATTTCTCTCCATCAATATATTCTCAATGAAATCACCCAATTCTATAAAAGAATATTCACACCTCTGCTATACTCTTGTTCCTGATTTGGGTCCATTTTTATTATTGGAATTAATGTTTCCAAGTTTGCTATTTTTTATTAGTTTTTTGAATTTGAATCTTTCATCTTCTATATATATTTTCTTTCTTAATTCCTTATTGGCCAATTCCTTATTATGCTCTCATCTACATGCATATCTCTAGGTTCAAAACTCAAGCTATTGATTATAAAAACTTGGTATCAAAAATATATAGTGATAGATTTTTCATCGAAAATAAATAAATAAAAGTGATCGATAAGTCTCTAATTTGATATCATTTATCTTGTTAATTAACTAACCATAGTAATGTATCCTTATCCTATATTCTTATCAGCTATGTGTTGTGGAGCTTATTTGATTTGGTATATTAATGATTTTTCTAATATTTCTTCTTATGGTTTTTATGCATGGTTTGGTTGCAGCTAAATGATACTTCGATCGTAATTGATGCATCAAAGTATATTGAAAATCTAAAGGAAAAGGTAGAAAGACTGAATGAAGAAATAGCTTCTGCAGAAAGTTCAAGTGTCCACAATCCCAACTTGCCTATGGTAATTGAAAAAAGTACATGAGTACATTTATATATTTTTTATAGAGCCAATATATTTTATTAAGAAAGTAAAAGTACTCAATCAGAATTTGACTGCTTTTGGATAAACAATTTAGTTAACCGCTTATTGAATAAATGTTTATTATAGTAATTTTTATAACAACAGATAAAATAAAATCAAATTGTTTTCATCTAAATTATCTGTTATTTTCATTAATTAACTATCTTGAAGGGCTTGTGGAAATTAGCTGAAAACAACTTATAAACATGGCATATGTCGTTTCCATTAGCTCGCCATGGTAACAGTCTCTCAAGTGTTATGTCAGTAGATAAACTCAAATAAAACAATTCAAATTGACCATCCTTGTCTATTATATCCTAAAAAAAGTTTTGACCCTAAATAACTCGACGCAGGGTTAATTCACTTTTCTTTTTCTTTCTTGGGATCTTTAATTTCCACTTATACACATACTATTTATGTTGATCATCAAGTTAATTTTCTAAGATCTTGCAAGTATGAAATTTGAAATGGATTTTATGGATGGACTTGTGCAGGTTACAGTGGAAACCCTAGAAAAGGGATTTCTTATAAACGTTTTTTCATCAAAAAGCAGCCAAGGTATGCTTGTTTCAATACTTGAAGCCATTGAAGAGATGAGGCTTACTGTGCTGGAAGCTAGGGTTTCTTGTACAGACAATTTTTGTTTCCAAGCTGTTGGAGGAGAGGTAAGATATATACATATAGTGATCAACAAGAGAAAATTGTCTGTGAAAGAGAACAATTATTTGATAGTGTAAAAAATATTTACATTTTTGCTGCATATCATTTAAATTTTCATGTTATAAGTTCAACATGAGTATCATTAATCTCTCTATCTTTTTCCTTCACTTGTCAATATTTTTGTGTCACATGTTTTGTCCCTTTATATAAAAACGTTCCTCATTGGGGTTCTCGAGAAAAGGGACCTAGTTGCTGTACATTGAATCATTGATATTGGTCCTGCAATCCATATATGATGCCTAATCTTAACCCTAATAATAATATACAGTCTTCATTTAATTGTCTACTACGTATAGAAGCCAGCTAAGTTCATCAATAACGAATAATATCTTGCATTTTATTTCCCATCATGCATGAGAATGACGGAAATTTTTTGTGACTTATGTAGAATGAAGAACAAGGTGATGCTATTGATGCACAAGCTGTGAAACAAGCAGTGGGACAAGCAATAAAAAATTGGAGTGAAAGTTCCGATCAAGTGTAAATTGCAAAGCAATATCTATTTATATGTATTGTGTCATCCATATTTATTATTATTTTTCTAATCATTTTTAATCAAGCTTTATTTTGTTGGTTTAAGGAATCAAGCTTTTGTGTAAGATAGCTAGCTTCCAAATCTTCAAGTTCTGCCAATATTAATGAAAATATTTGCCGGTAGTAAAAGGTCAAAACTCAGGAGACATGTTAATGAGTAGATGCATGACGGTTTGATGAAATTTATGTGTTGAGCCAGCATACACATAATGTGCTTCTTGCTTGACCAAAAAAAAAAATATGCTTCTTGATTCTCCCTTTGTCAACATGAGAATCTCTTTTTGCCAGATGATCCGTAAACACTTTTTTTAATGTTCGTTGAACTTTGAATTCAGAGTCCAATTCATCTAAACTTTTCCTTTTCTGAGTTAGAAACCTTCTTTAATCTTACACAAACAGGGTTTAAATGTCATACAAAAGAAATACATCCTAGTATAAAGAAAATGACATGGTGTCTATGTTGCACACAACTAATGACATGGTGCCCAAGTTACCAAGTACTTAAACACACAAATGAAACTTAATTCATAATTAAAAGTATGATTATCACATTAATATAAAAATTAAGTCTATACGACCAATACATTAGTATGGTGTAGACAAATCTTGTCATAGGCCTTAAGGCTAAGAAAGTGAAAGTTAATAATTTACTTTAATTGTGCCTTTAACTTCCCAACCTTATCTGTAGTAAAATTACCCTACCACTCCTAGTTCTTGAAGCTTCATAGCCTTCATGTAGGGTTAGTCCTCATCAACTACTCACTCAAAATCAAGTTCAAAAGTTGATTATAGAACATATATATATAGTCCAATACCACTTGTGCGATTCAGTGGCGCCACCACCTAGTGTTTGAACTTCATATCAAACTCCTCATACATGCTTCTATTTTTTTGTTATAAACATTCATTGATATCGATCCTCTCCATTTAAGATCATCTCAATTTCTTTCATTTGAAAATATGAAGACATAATTTTTTTTAAATAAAATATAAAATAACTAATTGTGGTGAAACCCACTAAATGATAAGATCAATTATCTCTTTTTTGTGTCTATCTATCTATCTAAATGATATCCTCCATTTATTTTAAGAAATGGATAAAATCCTTACTTACGATTATCATCTCATGACCCAACCTTCCATAAATGTACGTATCTAACACATGAAGATTGATTTCCACATCATTAGAGAAAAGATAAAACTTGGATTGATCAACATGTTTCCTTTACATTTTGCTACACTAATAAGTCTCATCTTTACAAACCTTTACATTAACCATCATACTATTCTCTTATCTCCCAAGCTTGGCCTTACCGATCTTCACAATTAAACTTAAGAGGGAGTATTATAATTAGATAAGCTATACTATATAGATGAAAATTAGTTATATTTTCTTCATCTTTCATATTTGTTTGTTACTCCTGTAATGGTATATATAACCCTAAAATGTCCTTTAATGAGGTCGAATAGCGAACAAATGGAAGGTGCTCACCTTGAGATAAAGCATGGAGCAACGTGATCTCATAACATTGTCTCGTCTCCATGTTAGGAATTCAACATCACTGACTTGCTCCACCACCTTTAGCATGCCAAATTATTTAATAAATGCTCATTTGTTCCTATAGCAACAAGTACTAATGAATTCAGATCAAATAATAGACAATGCCTTTCTCAGATTCAGTCAAAGAAATTGAAAAACATCTGAAGCAATCTTAGGAGTAAATATAGCAACCAACAAGAGTGCACCTCCATAATACGTTACTATAAATAAGGGTTTCCCCCGAAGTATGATCATTGTATTCTCATCACACTCACTCATTCGGTACTAGCTAGCATATTGCATGACTTTTGCATTATATTGGTTTTTGCATGTACACCATCATTCGCGAAAATACAACCAGATGCAGAGGATCCAACAATTAGCAAGACGAATACACTTCTTGCCTAATAGTTTAGCCTCGTTTGTTTAAACATTGACATTGGTGCACACCATGAGGCTCGATAAATCATATATACCTGGACCTCAATAATCAAAGAATCTAGACTTCAAAATTGACCAGTAGGCAAAACGGAGACCCAAGAGTTTCTCCTCGGCCCAGAACGCCTTCATCAAGGGGTAACCACTAACCATGAAGATTGCTCGAAACGCTGTGACACCACACCTATCCATTTTACCATAATTTTAGGGCTTAATAGCAGTTTTAACCCCCTAACTTTCCCAAAGTTATGATTTTGGTCCCCTAAGAAAAAAAAACTACAAAACCGCTCCCTAAGTTTTGCACTTGTGACAGTTTTGGCTCCCAAGACCAATTTTGACTCGGTCTACGCTGACGTGGCACCCTAAATGAGGTGTCACGTGTTATTTTTTTGTTTTTTTTCATTGGGGGGCCAAAACTGCTACAGTTGCAAAACTTATGGGCGGTTTTGTAGTTTTTTTTCTTAGGGGGCCAAAATCGCAACTTCGTGAAAGTTGGGGGGCGAAAACTGCTATTAAGGAAAATTTTAGCTTATGATATCAGCGCAACCACTTCCTCCACCTATTTAGTTACACGATCAACTACATGTAGTATTTAGTCATTTGAGCATGATGAAGGAAGTGATTCAACTAAGTCGATTCCCCAACAATCAAATACCTCTACTTCAGATATACTCCCACATATTTTGCAATCGTTACAATGTTGCACATGATCATATGTATTTTTGAAGATTGATGGCCAAAATAATCCAAATTTAAGAAACTTGCCAGAAATACATTCTCCATTAAAATGTATATTTTCCCAATGGATACAATCTGCTTATGGTAAAACTTCATATGGGTTCAATGTACTTTTATCTTCAACGAATAGTCCGGCGCTCAGTGCAGGGCGAAGCATATGGTTGCCTGGTTGGTTAAATACAAGTTAATTTAAAAACATATGCATGTAACATTTCCCACCCTTACCTTAAACAATACCTATAATGCTAGTTTATAATTATATTTGTGAGTAGAAAAATATGTTATATATGAAATAATCGACCAATATAGTTATTAGTTCGGTCAATTTTAGAATTAAAGTATGACAAAATATATCTAATAAGATTATCTTCATCGTTTATAACACGATTATTAGAGGTATATGAATAAAACAAATTATCGACAACAAAGTTATAATAAAAAAAACGAGATGGAAGAAGTGATTTGTTGCCCAAAGTAAAGAGAATATGGTTGTTTCCAACTCTCCTCTCTTAAAATAAAATGCTCACAAATCTGTAATTTTAACACTAAGAAAATATACACCATGTGTGTTGAACCCCACAAAAGAACACGAAGAAGAATTAAAAAGAGTGTGTGCTGAACACCAATATAAAGTTAGAAGCTGCATGTGAAAAAAATGAAGAAACGCCTATACAAGAGGAAAAAAAAATGCAGAAAAAAGTGTGGATACAAGTGTATAGACTATATTCACAGCCATGAGAAATTATTAGGAAATCATTATGTTTTGAAGATTGATTTTCTCGAAGACTGATTCTCTCGAAGATATTCTATGTCTGAAATCACATGATAGAGAGAAACCAATGTCAATCAAAAGAAAATCATATCATTTAAGTTTAAAAAGAAAGAATAGATTGAAAAAGGCTATGTTCATATATAAAAACAAAAATCCTTGAAAATGTAATGAACATGAATCTAGAAATTTATTGTATATCCTCTCCAAGGAGAGTCATTAGACCATGTTATAAATTAATGAGATGTCGTTGTACTCTTAAATTGATATATGATTGAATTGTAATATCCTCTCAAAATAATTAGAGTTATCCAAAAATCTCCGACTTTGAATCCCTCAGATACAAAGTCAATCCTCTAATTTTAATTGGCCCACTAGTGGCAACAACCTTTTTATTTTAAGGGTTAAATATGTTTTTAGTCCCTATATTTTACGCTCCTTTGATAAATAGTCCCTACATTTAAGTAAATATTTTTAAAATCCTTACATTTTACTCATGTTACCAAATTTAGTCCCTGGCATTAATTTCTTGTCCAGTCACCAAACAAAATGCTGATCTGACATTTTTTTTTTGTACCTTGAATTGGATTGGGCCAAAGGAAATGGGTAAAATAAGACCCGACCCATGGATCCAACCCATTTCAGTTTGTATTCCAAACCCTAAAATCATGTCATTCCTGTTCTTCTTCCTCCATTAACGTTTTACGATCCAAAATTCCTACTTTCCCAAATTTCTTCTTCCTCCCAAAATTCACCTTCCCAAATTTCTTCATCTTCCTTCCATTTCGATTTCGATATATCCCCTTCACCATCTGTATTGAAGCTACCTTCTCTTCCCTTTCTCATTTTCGAACTCCCCCTTCACTATGGTTCGAAGCTTACTGAAAAACGGTCCGAGTTCATCAAGTTCTTCTCTCCAAACCAGACCTAGAGGCCGGCCGAAAATGTAAGTGTGGTGTTCTAACCATTTTGCTGCATTCTACTAAGCCTCCTCATGTCGGGAGGCCTTTCTGGAGATGTCGTTATTGGATGGTATGATTGCACATTGCTTGTGTTTTATGTTTTAATTTCAATTTGATTTTATGTGTAAGTAGAATTTGTTTTGTTTCTCAGATGAAAAGTGTAACCTGCAATATGTTCGTATGGGTTGATGATGAAATAGAGGAAAATGAAGAAGTTAAATCAAATGAAGTAGTTCAAAATGATTCCCAAGTTGCCGTAGAGTTAATGGAAGAAACTATGAAAAAGAATGCAAAGCTTTCAAAGAAGTTAAGTGCTGAGAAGATGAAAGGAAAATTTACGAATTTTCTGCTATTTGTGTCAGTGTTTATCAACCTGTGTTTTGTAGCAAAGTTGTCTAATTGTAAGAAAATGGCATTAGATGAGTTAGGTAGTGATAATGTTGTAGTATGAAGTTAATGTTTGTGTATTGTTGGGTTGTTGTACTGAGTTTATTGTTTCTGTACTATTGTTGAATGTAATGAATGAATTTGCTGCAAATTACTGACAATTATCAACACATGTATTTGCTTCAGACTATATATCTTTGCTTCAATTGAAAATAGAGAAAATGTCATTGTATTAAGACTAGTAATAGGCCTCATTGAATTGAAATAAGATGTAAGCATACTTACACATTATGCA
>Ga0315915_1000521_pt1 | contig 40172 bp, 20 predicted proteins | sample MpolbnodulesMG_FD_207738 | JGI IMG/M metagenome (GOLD analysis project Ga0315915, IMG submission 207738) | Medicago polymorpha root nodule microbial communities from Los Angeles, California, United States - branched nodules | ecosystem: Host-associated > Plants > Roots > Nodule | place: USA...
AAGGAAATCATATTCTTACTTATTTGTTGGAATATACTCTTCATTATGTTTTACATGTGCGTTGCAATTGCTTTATCTATTTTCTATTACAATGACACTGAATTCTTCTAATTTGATTTTCATTCTCATGCAGGTCTTGATACAGAGAAACATCATGTGTTTTTCAATGAAGCAAACGTTTCGTAATGAAATATCTAAGTCATGAAGTTGCTCTAATGATGTGAGTTTGGTCCTAGAGTAGCTAGTTGTGGTTTCTATGTGTGTACGTCTTGCTAATTAATTAATTATTTTTTTTAAGAATTGCTAATTTAAATTTTAATCTCATTTGTTTTACAAAATAGTCATGAACTTAATGAAAAATTCACAAGGATATATCAATCTTTTACCAAGGGCTGCATTGGTTCAATCTTCAAGCTATTTTTTTATTGAATTTTTCACTTACAACCATCATGTATGCGTTTATCATCGTTGAAGGAACCATTATTTTATCATGATTTTTTTCAATGTAGATTTCCCTAACAAAATTTGTTGAAGATACTTTATCAAGAATGAATTTTGCAAGGTGTAACAAAATTTGTTGAAGATACTTTATCATGATTTTTTTCAACATTGATCACTTTAACATTTGTTATTTTATTGAATGAAATGATTACGAGTTTCGCACAACATTCAAACATAAAGACATAGTAACAAATGGTCGATTCTCAGCATCAACTTGGACTTCCCCAACAACCTTTATACAGAAACATATGCAACACTCTTCTCTCTCTAACATACTCTCGCTCCCTCCCCAAAGGTCTTCAACTCCACGCTCACATCTTCAAATTAGGGTTACAGACAATTCCTCTTCTTTCTCATCACCTCATCAACTTCTACTCCAAAACCCATCTCCCTTATTCCTCCCTTCAAATCTTCCACGATTCTCCTCACAAATCCGCCACTACTTGGAGCTCTGTCATTTCTTCCTTTGCTCAAAATGACCTCCCTTTACTCTCTCTTAACTACTTCCGCCTCATGCTCCGTCAAGGTGTTCCTCCTGATGACCACATTTTTCCTAGTGCTACTAAATCATGTGGGGTTCTATCGTCTCTCCCTGTTGCTCAAATGCTGCATTGTTTTGCTTTGAAGACGGCTTACCATGTTGATGTTTTTGTGGGGAGTTCTATTATTGATATGTATGCTAAATGTGGTGATATTGGTTATGCGCGTAACGTGTTTGATGAAATGCCGTATAGAAATGTTGTTTCTTGGAGTGGGTTGATTTATGGGTATGTTCAATTGGGCGAGGATGATGAAGCATTGAGGCTTTTTAAACGGTTTCTTGTTGAAGAAGAAAACGAGGGTGTTAATGATTTTACTTTGTCTAGTGTTTTAAGGGTTTGTGGTGGTTCGACTTTGCTTCAAATGGGGAAGTTAATACATGGGTTGAGTTTTAAGACGAGTTTTGATTCGTCTTGTTTTGTTGCGAGTTCTTTGATTTCGTTGTATTCAAAATGTGGGGTTGTTGAAGAAGCTTATGATGTTTTTGAGGAGGTTACCGTTAGGAATCTTGGTATGTGGAATGCGATGTTGATTGCTTGTGCTCAGCATGCACATACGGATAAAACGTTTGAGTTGTTTGATAAGATGAAGAGTGTTGGTGGCATGAAGGCTAATTTTATTACCTTTTTGTGTGTGCTATATGCTTGCAGCCATGCGGGGTTGGTAGAGAAGGGTAAGTATTACTTTGAGTTGATGAAGGATTATGGTATTGAACCTGGGACACAACATTATTCAACCATGGTGGATTTGCTTGGTCGTGCAGGGAAGTTAAATGATGCGGTTAAATTGATCGAGGAAATGCCTATGGAACCTACTGAATCTGTTTGGGGAGCTTTGTTAACTGGGTGTAGATTACATGGGAATACCGAACTGGCATCTTATGTTGCTGATAGAGTTTCTGAGTTGGGTTATGTCAGTTCTGGACTTCATGTTATGCTTTCTAATGCTTATGCTGCCGCTGGGAGATGGGAGGAAGCGGCGAAAGCAAGGAAGATGATGAGGGACAGCGGAATAAAGAAGGAAACTGGATTGAGTTGGGTGGAGGAAGGAAATAGAGTTCACACATTTGCTGCTGGTGATAGGTCTCATGCGAAGTCCCTGGAAATTTATGATAAGTTAGATGAGTTGGGTGAAGAAATGAACAAAGCTGGTTATGTTGCCGATACTTCTTTTGTGTTAAAAGAAGTGGATGGGGAAGAGAAGAGTAGAAGTATTAGGTATCATAGTGAGAGATTAGCTATTGCATTTGGACTTATTACATTCCCTCATGGACAACCAATTAGAGTAATGAAGAATTTACGGGTTTGTGGTGATTGTCACACTGCTGTCAAGTTTATTAGTAAGTGTACTGGAAGGGTCATCATTGTGAGGGACAATAATCGGTTCCATCGATTTGAGGATGGAAAATGTACTTGTGGAGATTATTGGTGATCATACATTAGGGGTATTAGAAAAATTATTTACTGGGAACAAAAGTAGCATCAGCTTGCGGGTATAACATTACATCATTCACAAAACTATCTTGTTTTATTTTTCTTTCTCACCATGTGCAATATTGCAGTAATTTTTAAATTTTTTATTTTTTGTATATTGCTGCTAATAAGTTATGGAGAAAAAGAAAGGCTATTTAGTATTGTACTCATTGAAGAGCCCAAAAAACACTGATTCCTTACTAGTTACTGCTTACTACAGGTTCGGTTATAAAACCATGTTTGTTATGGCCATCCTAATTTTAGTTTGTTTTGTTGATTGATGGAAACAACATTCAGAAACACTAAAATAAAAACAGCATTCGAACATAAAGATATAAATTGACAAAAAAATTAACTAGTAGGTCTGTTCATTTCTCATTACTCATTTTACTCCTTGTATCCTTGTATTCATTTATAGTATATTACTAGCTACATGATTCCCTTGTACAAGACTATAATACTAATGCATATTGAATATTGATTTTAAAGCAAATTTTTATAATGCAAATCCGACGTAAATCATTACATACAATGTCTACATTGTCAAAGATAGGGGTTTTAAACCACCACAAATAGCACTAAATGGGTTATAGCGATACAACATAGATAAGGAAGTTCACTAACACAAGAATTAGAAGTTACCTTACCACCATATAAGCTTTTGTTGGCAAAATTAATCATTCATTCACACACTCAAATACCCAATGAAGTTGACCATATTCTCTTGAGAGGAACCTATCTACTTGTGCTTCCCCATCAACAATCTAAAAATCAACAGAATTAGCTAAGTGAACCTAAAAGGAAGTTTAAAAATGTTGTCGCCTATACCACAAACCCGATGAGTACATAATGCTCAGGTCTGGTTCTCCAAAATGAATGAGACCACTCTCCCTTCCATGAAACTATACCACCAAAAGCAGGAATAACAAAAGCAACGATTCCTCGAAAAATGCTTCGTGCTACACTAGGATGATACTTGTTTTTATGGAATCCAAACCAGACACACAGAACGTGTATACAATGTTTTATGACTTGGATTCACAAGATTTACTTCCATACTTTCTAGCTTAATAATGAATTTTATTTCGGAAAGTGACTACGATTCCATTGGAGTTTTTGATTGGTAAACTTGTCAACATAAACACAACCTCAAACATAAGGATCACAGGTTTCTTTCTTTGTCTCTAAACTCCTTTAACATAGACATCATGACTTCATAAACAAGTTTTTCCAAGCTTGGAATCATGTTAATAGTGACTTCAAGTTCTCCCACAATTTCATGAGCTCTTATGTAAAGTCCGGCCAAAGTAACTTACCTATCAAATATTACATTTTTATGACTGAGAAGCCGGCTGAATACAGTTTTGTAGGCTTGCTTACTGTTCTTTGTGATGATGGAATATGTAATGAAGCTGCTAACATAGTAACACGTCAAAGTTGGCGGACGATAGTAAAATATTTGTCATTATGATGAATATAAGTTTGAAGTGTAAGTTTCATATCTTTTGGCCTTCAATTTTAACCCTGAATCTCACATTTTGTTAGTTGTTTTAGATGATTTACAAGATATGAACCTAACAAGATATGAGCCTAACAATTTTTAAACAACAAGCAAAGTTAGTTTCCATTATGAGCATGAAATAGGAGCCAACAAATTTTAAGCTAGCTAATTCTATCGCTATTGTGACATTAAAAGGCTTCTCATCTCATTACATTTATGTTCAACTAACAAATTTTTCTTATATAAGGTTTTGTGTGTGCGCGAATATGTATATTGAGGCTTGTTTTTTAGATAGACCAACGACTATTTTGGGGTCTGTTTCTGGTGTAGACTGAGGGAGTTTTGCAGTGATAGTATGCATTCTGACTAGCATGGAGTGGGAGTTTTATTTGGATGGTCAGGCACGAAGGATAGACAAATGCTGGACGTGATCTGGAGTAAATGCAGTGTTGTAAACTGTCATGTGATGCAAGCAGTGACTAGTGTGAGTAAAGGGCTAAATATATCATTTGGTGCCATGATTGAGTTATTGGGAAATTGAAATTGGCATGATATCCAGCATGGTTTAAGGAGTATATATGAGGTACAAATGAAAGGCACTTGATATTAGTTGTTATTGATGTAAAAGGAAGATTTGAATAAGAGGTCATAGCTTTTGGGTGAAGACGAGGTGTATGCAGCGGTAAAAGTCTGAGACCTATGAAAGGATTTAATTGCCAAAGTATTAAATAGTGAGCCTTCTGCCTTGGTTTTGAATGATTATATATGCAATCAGTTCTAATGGTGTGCAAAAAATGTAGCAGGTTAACAGCAAAGCTGGTGTGTTATTTAATGTCATTAGACTTCAATCATGTGAAGATAAAGGGTGTTGCAGCTTACTTTAAACTGATAGCTATTGTGTAACAGGGTCTACCATGTTGGAGGATTGTGATTAACATGATGCACACTATAGTCAATTACTAGTGTTTTGTTTTTTTTCTTGCCTGATTGTAGTTCAATGACATCTAGCTCTTGATTGCTTGCTTGTGGTGGTGTATAAGCAAACTAGGTACTAAATTGGTGTGTAGTTGATGTTGTATGAGCTTTGTACTCTCATCTTTGTTTTTGTCAAGTCGAGAACATGCCCTATGCAACTCTTCGTAGAAGGTGACCTTGTATAAGATGATGCTGTAAGTAGATGTTATCAATAAATAAATCTTATTGAAAAGAAATAAAAACTAGAAAATCATGCAAAATCCATAACTATTTTTTTGACAAGTGATTTTAAAATATTTTAGCTCTACTGAGTATGATTCTTCAAGGAATGTTGGCAATTTACATCACCAGTGCCTACCCCCTCAAAGAAGAAAAAACGTCATTAACGCCTATATCAACTTCTATAATATTTTCTTATAACTTATTCTGAAAAAATTATACAAAATCTAACTAAAAAAATGCTATAAGGTCTTACCTCTCTGCTCAAGAAGATTTTAGCATTTTGAAAGAGATTTTTGCATTCTCGTGTCTCTTGATCATCTTCCTCTTTTTGTTAATTCAGTACAATGAATCTGGTGTTGACATTAACATGTCTTGAAAATAAAATTGACCAAACAGAAACCTCAAATCTCTTCAGCAATTCAAGTTACTAAAGTTTGATATAAGTCTAGAAAACGGTACCCGCTGCCACTGCCAAAGCTGCCAAGTGAGGATCAAGTCAACTATAGAGAGATACTTTAAATATATGGTACGATAGAGTTTGAAATTAGCATATTCAAGAAGGGGTTTCCACAAAGAAATTAGTTGAGCATACCAAATTTGAACCTAGGTTAAGGTGTAAACCTAGCAATGTCGACTTCAGTGGAAAAAACATTCAAGCACAAATATATTATCATTTATTTATAGTACTAGACTTCTGCCCCGTGCTATCACACATTATAAATGAATATCATTATATTTTCTTACAACCAATCATGAATTCGTTATTGACATATGAATCTAAAGGTATAAAGCATAATTTTGCATGTTAAATCTATAGATAGATTTATTATGAACTGGTAGTATAAGATGAGCAATGTATCACCAAATTTCAATGTTTCCTAAAGAATAATTCAGAAAAATTAAAATAATATTCGACTGTAATTGAATAATGTCAAATATGTTTCTTCAGTCAACATGAATTATTATGAACTGGTAGTATAAGATGAGCAATGTAAGTAGGGAATGGTACAAAATAGATTCGATAAAAAGAAGTGTATAGCAACAGTAGGATAAAAAAAGATGCTTTAGTTTAAGAATACATAAACAAAAACAAATTTAAAATCAAGAAACCTTTCAAGTAAATTAGCACATCAGCAAAATCTCGATCCTTTGCAAATATAACAAAGTTCTCTAAACTCGACATCTTGATCTTTATGTTACAAAGCTTGAAAACAAAATGATTGTTATCTTACTATCAAAGCACATGCATTAAAAGAAACTTCTTGCAAATTTTGTTCATTTAAATAGCAAGAGAATAGAAGTGATCTGCTTAATGAAGTAGTTGATAGTTGGGCCTAAGTCTTGGTTAACGAGTTCTTGAATAACTACATATATTACACATATCGTTTATAGAAAACATTTATTCATTGAGTGACTCAAGACCAATGAAAAATGTGTGAGTGGGCCAGAGTTTGAGTGGTTCAAGACTAATGCAGGAAAACAACAAATTGGAGGGAAATGACTTGATATTCAAGGATAAATTTGTCATTTTGGATGTTAGGGCTGCAATTAGGGTTAGTTATTTGGAGTAATCAAACCACCTTTAATTTATCTTAAGTAAGATTAGTAGGGGTGTTCATGGTTTGGTCAACCCAAAAAAACCGTCAAATCCACCCATAAAAACCCAAAAAAGTGGGTTGGGTTGGGTGATTGGGTGAATATGGTTTTAAAAAATGATAAACCCACAAAAAATTACGGGTTTTGGGTAAAATCAGACCCCAGACCCAATAAACCCACTTATCCAATAATGTTCATATTTTTATTTTCATTTTCATAGGGAGGAAGGAGAATAACAAAGGTTTTTGTTATAATCTTTCTTTAAAAAAAAATTGGTTATAAATCAAGTCTAATTTCAAAAATTGACATAACAAATCCTCTATATTGAAAATTATTTGTCCATAAAGATTGTCACTTTTGATTTCTAATGTAAGTTTAATTATTTTTTTCAATGTATCATCTAATTAATAGTACAATTTACACAATTCCCAAGTTTTTTTTTTTTTTGACAAAACATAATTCCCAAGTTATTAATCTACAATTTACATTTAGTGTAATAAGAATACACCAATACCCGTGAATTAGTAAAATCACCGTTCCATTTCTTTTATTCCCTCCATATTTTGTTTTAAGTCGTTTTGAGATTTTCACACATATTAAGAAATGTAGTTAATTTTGTATTATAAAGAAAAATTAAGAGTGATTTTACAAAATTATTCCTTATTAATAACATGAGAAAAATATATTAAAAGAATATGAATAACAAAGATTAATAATTGATAAATGATGTGATAGAAAAAAATTTATTAACGATGCATTGGTAATGTAAAGTGTCTTATAATAAAACCAAAATAGTCTTTTTTCCAAAATGATGTATAATAAAATATGGAGGAAGTACTTACTAGAGCTAGCATATTTCAAAATCACTTATAAAAAAGAGAGTTATACTCCCGCCGTCCCAATATCCAAGCACCCATTTGATTTTATTTTAGTTCCTAAATGTAAACTCCTTTTCAAATTACTAGATGTATTTATTTTATTTTTTTCCTAAACATACCCTTAATAAATACTACTAACTTATCTTGAAATATGAAAATTCAAATTTAATACACATACAAACAAAGGATAATTTGATAATATTAACACATAAAATAGACACATTAATTACACCAGTAACTTTTCTTAAGAAATGTGAAAAAAGCAAAAGGGAGAGAGTATTTACTATCATCTTTTCTCAATTTTTGTGAAATAGTCAAGTGCAAAAAAAAAAATTGTGGGACGTCTAAGGGTATAGTAAAGAAACATGCATATGTCCTCGCGAGCTTAGCTTAGTTGGTATGGACAATACATAATACATGCAAGGTCCGGGGTTCAAACCTCGGCCACCACAAAAAAAAAAAAGGCTAAAATATACTTTTGGCCCCGCAAGTTTTCAAAACTTGCAATTTTAACCCCTCAAGTTTGAAAATAGCACTTTTGGGGGAAAGATGAAGAAGAAGAAACATGAGCAAGTTTTGAAAACTTGAGGGATCAAAAGTGCATTTTTAGCCACAAAGAAACATGTATATGGCACCAAAAAATTCAAAATCATAGTAGGAGCACGTGCCGACACTATTAATAGATAAATTTTATATCATGCATAAGCTAGTTTTCATCATTAAATTAAATGACATATAATACTTGTTTATAGTGGAAAGTTAACTTACTCGTGCCCATTATACAAAATTATTATTATGAAATATTTGCATATATGCAGTGATATTTATGACCATACTTTTTTTTTTTGGGTTAATTGCATGTTTGATCCCTTATACTTATTTTAGGTTTTAAGTTGGTCCTTAGTGTTATAAAAGTCGGTTTTCTAAATAAGTTAAATTTCATCACCTTTATTGTCAACTAAATCTTTAAATGGTCAACTTACAGAAGGGACTAACTTATTGCAACGTGAGTAACATTTTGGACCAACTTGAAACCTTCAAAAGGTAAGGGACCAACTTGAAACTTTCAAAACATAAGGGATCAACTTGAAACCTAAAATAAACACGAGGGACCAAACATGCAATTAAGCCTTTTCTTTTAAATTATGATTTTGATGTTACACGATTATAAGTATTGCATCAATAAGTATTTGAAATTTCGGTATCCAGTAACAGATGTCGAACACGATGTCACAACAAGCGAAATGTCACGAAAGATGTCAAGACATTGTAACAACAGAAATAACAAACTTAAAGTAAAGTGCAGGAAGGAAATAACACAGGGTATTTGTTGACCCAATTCGGTGCAACTTCACCTACATCTTGGGGCTACCAAGCCAGGAATGATATACACTAAAATAGTATCAATTCAAAGTACTATGTAAACCACCCCCGATTCACATGTGAACAACCTAGTTCATTGCCTTGTCACTTAATCACTACCCGTGTAATTTCTATATAAAACTCTCACTAGTCCTAGATATGAGAGATCCCTTCCCACTTCCTCTTAGTCACAGATCCAGTGACGGTCCTTAAAGTAACATAAATGGAGACACTCTCTTTGAAAAAGAATCAACTCTTGCTTACAAGCTTTGAGAGATTCACTGATTCAGAGTTTACAACTCAATTACAATCCAACTCTTTGCATCAACATGATACAAGAGTGGCTCACATCAAGGACTCAAATACCCTAATAATATTCTTTTATCAATCGATGGTTTTGATCCAATACAACTCGACTACCGCAAACCAACTATGTGCTTTTGATATTCAATTGTAGCAACCAGAGAGGTATACAATAAAGCACAAGACTTGACAAAGATTTGAAACCCTAAAAGACTATTTCTTTAATATGACGGCTTCAATAATTCACAGGGGTTTGAGTCTTCATGTATCAAGGTGAAGTAGACATCATCAATTTGTTTTGATAAACTAATTTTTAATATTATAATTTAATCTAGTCCTAATGATGCATATTTATTTTAACTTGTTTAGAGCTAATTGAAAATTCTCATAAAAGAGATACCAGATGAATTACTTAATCAATAACATTAATGTTTGTAAAATAAAAAAATAAAAAAAACATTATGATGTTGCCACTTTCTCAAATTAGGTCATTAATAAATTTGTGCTGTTTTTTCCTGTCAAAAAAAAAAAATTGTGCTGTTTTTTAGGATAACATACATGCGAGAAAAATATTTGCTTTGTTTTAAATTTTGTTGTTACTAAATTTGTGCTACTTTTTTTTTCAAAATTTACCACTTTCTGTTAATAAATTTGTGTAACAAATCAATTAAGAATATTACGTAACAACCTAATGTTCCCTTAATTTTGGGTTGCTAATTTTTTTTAACAAATCCGACTGTTCGTTTTTATGAGGATATCAAAATTTCAATTTGATTGTATGGTCCTGGATAACTACTCATTTTGAATATGATATAAATTTATAAAATCTATTTGATTTGGAAAAGAAAAAAAATAATATGAGACAGTATGTATATTTTTATACCACTCGAATATGCTTTTGAAGTAGCAAAATAAGTGAATATCTTCAAGAATATTTTGAAAGGTTAGTCATATTTGTAATTGAACAAATAGTGGTTCTTGATTAAAATGGTGAAATGTCACATTGAACGTCATTCCCAAAAGTGAATGACTTATACTATTTGTTTTATATAACCAATATTGTGATTATGGTAATTAATTTAGTAGAGATTACTATTGATATAATACATGTCAAGGTCCTAGAATTCCATTAGTGTAAACTTATATCAGTTGGGAAATTGGTGTTTGATCAAAGATTTTCTTAATAAGATCATGTTTCTATTATATGGATTGAATCTTGCAAGATTGTTTCCTTATTCTATGATCAAAGTTTGGTTGTGATTTTCTTTCTTATTGCATAAGACTTCTAGAAGGCTTGAATTACAAGGTAAGCACAAACTCTTCTCTACATAATTCTTGAAAATTCCTTCATGATTATTATCTCATAAATATTTTACTGCGAAATAAATTTATTTTATCTTCATCTCACATATAATTTATTGTAAACTAGAAGAATGTTGTTGTTCATTATTGTTCCAAATGAACTAGAATAAATGAAACATGTATTATTGTAAACTAGAAGTTTACAAATCATGTTTTAAATGCGAATTCTTGAGTTAACTAAAAAAACAAAAGGATTGCTCAAATAATGATTTTTCTTAATCACTTGTGATAAAGTTTTCGAAGAACTACAAGATTATTGAAGACTCCTGGAGAGTTAATGTATTGTTACATGGAGGAACAAAGTTACACATTAATTTTGTATTCTCATAAAATTTTAATGTTAAATATCTCTATATTATGAGATATACTCTCAAGAAAATAAGTGTAGCGAAAAAATTATTTTGTCTCTTATTTGTAATACACTTATATTAGTGTAATGGAAGCACATATTATATAAATTTATCGTTGGCAAGACCGGTTAGGTTATCCTGGATCTATGATGCGGAAACTAGTTGGAAAAAAATGGATATATATTGAAGAGTCAGAAGATTCTTCAATCTAGTAACTATTGCATGTTACTAGTTTCCGGAGAAAGTTGACAATTTAAAAGAATGAGTCTTTCACTTTTATAAGGTGATATTTAAATTAATACACCAATCATGTGAATCACTTGAATATTATATGATTTGAGTCGATGCATCAACTAAATGATCACATGTATATTCACAACCAGAAGTTTGTGAGATTATTATGTCAACAAATTTGACTAAGAGTTTATTTTCTAAACTTTTCATAAAGCATTTGATAAATATCATTCGTCAATTGAAATTGATATTGAACAGGTGGTAGCATATGCTCGTAAAAAGGGACTTGAAGATCCATTCTTTAGACGTCTAAAGTTGATTGTATGATTGATACTTATCAAATCATACCCTATAAACTCTAGTTTGGTTATGAGACCATGTCTTATAAACTCTATTTTAGGAATCAATAATCTTATATGTTGAGATATTGATTTGCATCAAGCCAACACATTACTATATACAAGTCCTCCCCTTAATCTATCATTGGTTTTAGGTTAACAACCTAATATTTCTCATCTAAGTGGATTTTGGATGTGTTGTGTTTATCACAATTGCTCCAATATAATGCATTAAGATAAATCTTGAAAGAATAATGGGAAGATATATTTGATATGAATCTCCATCTATCATTAATTGTAATGAGTCAACTTGTTTATAGCCCAGTAGGCTGATTATCAATTGATGGATTAGTTTTTCCAATATTAGGGGGAGATGATAAGCAGCTGAAAATGTAAACCTAAAGTTTAAATAAATTATTTCAAAGCAAATATTATTGTCTCGCCTTGATCCTTAGGATATAACTCATTTGCAAAGGTAAACAAATCAAATATCAGCCTCTAATGCTCCAAACAAAATAGATGTTTGTGTCGGATAATCTAATATTGCAAATGAGTCTTAATCGTATCTGAAGCATGATAGGTCAATCGGTTCCAAATATAAAATGTCTTGAATAAGAAAAGGAGTTTGAAGGAAAGATAACCCAAACGAGGATATAGAAACTCTAAAAGAGTTTTATGACATAATTGATTTTAAGTTCCAGAAGAACCAATCAGGTACCTGAAACTTATGAAATATTGATAAATTATGTCATGAATAAAAGATCTCAATGGAAGGAGATGGAAACGAAATGAAGTCAACGTTGACGTGTCTTTGCATATAATATAGCGCTATATGTGATAAGTAATAATGAGGATCATGAGTTAAAGTCTATTAAAGTTATTGAAAAAGGACAATTCTAGTGAAATCAAACTCGCTTCATAGAGCAAACTTTGTTTGGACTTGTAGTCCGCACACTTAAAGGTGTGAAATTAAATGGATATGAATGATTTTTCGCGCGAAAAAGGAATTAGAATGGTAAAATACATATATATAGAGTTTAATATGTTCACTGGAAGTGAATTGATAAATGTCTACCATTTAATTGTAAAAGACATATTCACCTTAAGTGAATTCAAGAACTTTTTCATACTTGATTAAATTCAGTAGCACATGAAAAGCTCAAATGATATGAAAGATGTGTTACAATTTATTTGTATGGCTCACTTGATAGTGATGGTTATATAAAACTCGCTGAAGGATTTCATCTGCGTAAGACATACAATCAAAACTATTGAAGAGATGACATCATTTGTCCATTTTAAGGATATGAAAATGAATTTCTTATAATCGATTTTATGATAATCGTATAAATATTATTAGAACTCCTAAAGAGAATCTATAATTTGTTATATAAAGGTCGATATGGACAAATCTAACTGATTATATAATAGAATGATTGTGATGTCACTTGATGTGAGTAAAGATCACGTCCTCAAGAAAATTATGAACAATTTGAATTGATCAGGTGAGGACAATAATGTATTTTGCTTATTATATAAATTGTGGTATTTTATTTTTGTCAATATTAGTAAATACATATATCTCAGCAAAGTCAAGCATACAATTTGTATTTTAGAGAAACAACAATATCATCCAATCATTTGAAAAGTTTAACACTATATCAAGAAAGTGGAGAATGCTCTTTATTAAGGATTATGATTTCACACATAAAAAACTTGTGGTTTTTTAATTTTATAAGGAGACTCTTTCTACAACTCAATATGAAGACAATATTTCAAGAACTACTAATTTGAAGAAGAGCATGGAATATATCATATCTTTCTACATAGTCACTATCAAGTTAAGATTTTGGGTAACTATCATAAAAGATTATTTGACCTTCTTCGTCTCATATATAATTGTCTTTATGAGGGAGAGACAAATGTGTTCTGCCCTCTTTTTCCCTAAACCATGGTTTTATCCCATTGGATTTTCCTAGTAAGGATTTTACGAGGCAGATTATGACACAAAAGAATGTTTTACTATTTTTCCCTTCATTAGAATTTTTTCCACTGGGTTTTTCTCTAGTAAGGTTTTAATGAGACATATCCTTGGTGAACATCCAATGGGGAGTGTTATGAATATAATAAGTGGATGTTCACAAACCCTTGTACTTATCTCTTAAGTGACAACATGTTACTTATCCTCTAAGTCACATATATTTGTACTTATCTCTTAAGTATTTAATTCTTAAGTCATATCATTGTACTTCTCTATAAATAGAGACCACATGTAACATATTGTACATCACAAGAGAATAATATAATCTTCTTTCTTCTCTCTCTGTTCTATCTTCTCCTCTACTTCTTTTATTCTTGTTCTTATTCTAATAGTTTCATAACAAAATCAAAATAATTACCATTATACTGTCAAAATAATACCCGAAAGCTCCCCGTGTTTTTAAAGGATAATTTGGATAATTTTTCTTAATGAATGGGGAAATAAGTATTTTCATCATATCAGATAACATATCTTATATTATGAAGAAAAAAAAGATAACATATCTTACATATTATCATCAATTGCAAACAAAATTGATAAACAACACATTAAAACTTTTACGGTATGTGTTACAATAAATCACAACATCGAGGAGAAATCTTTTATATTAGCAATTACTCAGAGTAAAGTTAATATATTTCAGAGTGGAGATATATTTTAGTTTCGAGAAAATCTATAAGTGCTAATTTAGTTCTTGAAAAAGTAAATACGATTTTATCCTCTAAGAAAAATAAACTGCGGCAATCAATTTCTTACTTTTATTTTTGAAAGGAGCAATCAATTTCTTACTTCATTCTTTCTTTATAAAGAACATTATTTTTTCCGATAATTCACGCAGAACTTGTGGGTAGCATTTGAGTGACATAGAATCTATTTCTCTCTCTCTAATTGTGACATTGTAATTGAATAATATCACCAATATGACTAATTCTATGTCACCCAAGTACTAACCTTTATGTTGTGGATTAGTCGAATGAAAATATTAAGCCTAATAATTTATTCATTCAATTCATGATCTAGTTGATACAGTGTACTAATTTTGTGACCCATTATCCTTTCATGTAAGATGGTGCTTTAGTGCAAAATGAATATATTAATGCATGTGCACCTAGGCGGTTGTTTATGTCTATGGTTGGATTCATATGTGTCGTGAGTTTGCCTAGGTTCATTCAACTTCGAAGTTCCAATATACATTTTAGTCCAAAAAAAAAAAAAAACTTCCCATATATATTGAGTTTTGATGTACAAATAAAGAATCCACAGTGCTCAGTCTATAGAAGAATTATTTTCGAGCCAAATCACTTGCCCTTTATTGCGAGTAACAAAACTTTAATTACTATTAACAAAGATAAGTTTTTATGTAAGGTAGTTATAAACAAAGTTTTTTTTAATTTTTTGACAACAGCAAAACGATTTTTATTTAAAGGGTAGTGTTAACTTGTGTCCTCAGGGCATATGTTAAGAAATCTAAAAAAAGAAATATTTCATTGAACTTTGTGTATTCAATTCGTTTAAACATTAAAAATTAAATTTAATACACGCATTCTAATACATTATTTCTACGTTTAGCTTCTAAACTTGTGCCTTAAGGGCATAAGTAACATTTCCCTTATTTAAATAAGATAAGTCTCTTTAACATAAGATATGCAAATATGAAAGAAGATAATTATAAGCACGATTTGTTCACCACAAATTCGATATGAGTTTTTGTCTCTAAAATCTTCGGTGCACATTCATTTCTTGATTGAAGGGAAAAATTTAAAAATCTACATATAGTAGATGAAAAACAAAATCCTTGCATGTGTCATTAGCTTTGAGCATACAAACAACACCAATTGATGTTCGACTCTGAATTTTGAAAGGTAGAATAAAAACAAATGGACCTTTGCCTGATCTTGAGTCATTTTTTTTGTTCGAAGAGAGATAAGGATAAGATAATCTTGTGGTTGAGAGTGTTTGAATAGGCCCTTAGTTGATTTTAACCATTGGATCATGATATTGCTATTTTAAGCTGAAAATGATTTTGGTGATCACACATGTGTACATACCTATAACATGTTGGAGGTGTTTATAACAGGAGGAGGGGGATATTGGAATGTAACCGACACTTGATATATCGCAACATTAGAGTGGCAAAATTTTAGTCCGTGTTTGGCACAAATATTCATACTAGTTCATCAAAACAATTCATAACATCGCAATCACTCATTCATGAAAACAATTCATATAAGCAACGATAACAAAAAACCAAAAAAAAAAATCTAAAAAAATAAACTGAAATGAAAAATTGTTTTGGCTTCAATTCTTTACGGTGGCTGAAACAAAATAAAATTTCTTCCACGGTAGGTGGAGTAATTATTTTGGAATACGGTTTTAGTCATGGCCTAGTAGCATAGACACCTCTTTCTCTATCTTTGCTATACTTTTAGCATATTCCTTACGTTCATCAGCTGCCTTCTCTCTAATAGCATCCTCCTCAGCTTTCATGAGTGCTTCATGTTGCTCTCTTAATTCTATCATAACTGTAGCATCTGCGAGGATCTCTTCTGTCCGAGCTCTTTCCTTTTTCACAATATCCTGTAATGTTCCCACCATTTAAAATAAGTAAGTGACATTAAGAGTTTTTGAGGTTCAATTGTAAGCAAACATCCTATTATTTAACAAATAATTTGTAATATATAAATGCAAAAGTAAAAATAGCATGCACATGAAAACCTACATGATTTGGCTCAATCAGATTTAAGATTTGTGACCATGAAATCAACAAATTTAACTGTAAAATTATGCATATACCATGATTTGTCCGAAAATATAAAGGAATGCAAATTACTAGTTGAATTCACTTTAGTTGGCTCTGAAACAACGTTTTAAGTTTGATCAATTGACTAATACTCCTAGGCCTGGACAAAAAACCGTAACCGGCCCAATCCGGCCGAACCGTAAAGCCCGTTTGATTTTGGGCAGGTGAACCGGGTGGATCGGGTCATCCGGTTGAAGGAGACATGGATAAAGGTGGATAGTGTTGGGATATTCAATCCTGAGGAACCCATTACCGTCCAACAATGACTTTATTTTATTTTATTCTACAATGTTTGGCAAGCTAGAGTTGATACAAGTTGTGTAATTGATTCAGATAACTTACCTCATTATTTGCTAGAAGATTTTTACCATTATCTATCTCTTGTTGCAGGTTAACTAATTTATCGTTCTCCAACTCAAGTTCTCTTAGAAGCAAACTTATCTCCGATGCCAATGATTCGGTTTGTTGAATGGCCGTCTGCTCTCTATCCTGTACTTGCTGACGATCAGCCGTTGACTTGGCAGACTCCAGACCATTATCTACCGAGGACATCTCTTTCTCCAGGGTGAGTATAGAAGAAGTAAGTTCATCAAGTTGACTTTCATGACTTTTAATGGCATTTTCCCCTTCAGATATCTTCTCCATAACTTTCTCCTCCAAAGCTCTCCTTCCTTTTTCAAGTTCTTCGTATTCTTCACGTTTACTATTCCATGAAGCCTTTTGGAGGCTCCTCTGTGTCTTAGCTCTTTCATCTTGCAATTTAACCTGCAATGTTATCACTATTTCAGTAAGGAAGTAACATAATAAAGTTTTGAGTCTCCATTGTAAACAATTTGGCCGTCCATAAAACATAAATCATATCATTAGTTAACATCACAGACCTAAGCAAGAGGCACTAGATCAACCACCAAAGACAGTCAAAACAATTGATACAAGCAAAGCACCCTGCCACATAACCCTCTCAATAGAGAGGAAGCAAAAACCCGTTGACACAGAAGCACAAGAACACCAATTTTCTAAAGAAAGGAAAAGGAAACCAAAAACTGCACCAGGCCGGACCAAAAGCTGCAACAGACAGAAACATCGAAAGATTCTGCTATCCTACGAGGCTATGACTTGCATCCAGATAAAACCCAGAAGCAACAAATGTCAATCAAAGAACTGCAGAATTCTACAACTGCTATCCTACTGAGAATGAAACACCGAAGCGATCAGAAAGGAAGCAAAGGCTGCACAGTCCAAGGCGACTAATAAAGGAGAATGCCGCAATAAGAGCTAAAAACAGCAGATTCAAAGCCCCCAAAAAGATACAACACTTCAACTCCTGTAGACACTAACAAGCTCATCCAGTAAGCAGACAAAAATCAGAAAATAACTCCCACCAGATCCTATATTGCTAAAGCCACTCCCAGACAATACAAAGGGCTCAAAAGCACAGGAAAACCAGGGATGAATTATCGACCGCGCCCTCTTCCTATCCTTTGGCTCAACCAGATTTAAGACATGACCATGAAACCAATAAATTTAACTATTAAACCATAAAATTATGCATATGATTTGTCCTATGGAAAATCTAAACAAATGCAAACTTCTGGTTGAATTCATTTTAATTGTGGCTGAGAAAGCGACAAGAAGGAACATTTGAAGTTGATCAATGATTAGTACTACTTTTTTAAAAGTGATACCGAAGGGACATCCTTCAGACAGCAAGACTCACCATCTCACCCATGTTTATAGTACAATACATGGCTAAAATTGTTAACCCTGTATACGTAAATTAAGAGTGTAGCCATGTCTTTTTAAGGTGTCTATGCATGTCCAGTATGGACACGAGTCAGACCTAAGAATAATAGAGATGGATGCTAATTTTAAAATATGAAAAGAAACTCCAGATATTTTAATGAAATAGATCTTGATACGATTTGTATATTTAATTCCATATACCTTGTTACGGGCTAGACGGTCATCTTCTGTTTCTATCTTTTCTTTCACAAGAGATAATTTCTCTCTCTCTTCCTCGAGTTTATATGAAATAGTACTCTTCTTCTGTACCAATGACTGGACTTCTTGAACATGCTCTAATGCTTCTTGACGGATTTCCATAAACCTTTCTGACAGCAACAACGATTCAGCAGCCTCCAACGCCTTTTCTAGCAAGGACTTTCTTACCTCTAAAATTAATATACGCGAAGCAGCACTCCTATGTTTCTTTTCATTATTTTCCGTATGAATTAGCACTCCATCAGAGACTCCCTTATGAGCATTCTCCTCCGAAGTTTTCAAATTTCTATAAGCTTCAGTTATTTTTTTGAAAACTTTAGTCTCAGCCTGATAAGTGTGAAGCTTAACAGCTACCTCCATAACTTTCTCATTCTCCCAACGGTTCCAACCTTCTACCTCAACCTGCAATTCTTTTGCCCGAAGTAACAATTTTGAAAGTTGTGCATTCTTCTCATCAGGCATCGGTGGTGTATCAGGATTATTTTCCCTTTTAAAGGATTCTAGGTAAGAATTCAAGACACACGACAACTCACTCAATGCAACAGCCAATGTCACGGAGGGATTTTTCTTGTGATGTATAAGGACCAATTCATCCAATGTACACTCCACTAATTTCTGTAAATTTGGAAATACAGTATCCAAGGTAGTTTCACTACCTTCTCCAGTCAAATTCTTCAATGTGTCTTGAACTATATTTGTGATATGGTCTCCTTCTTTTGAGTATATGGACTTCCTTGAAATAGCTGCTTCAACCATTTTTTGATCGTAGCCTAGATCGACGACTGTCTTGATTGCATAACTGAAAATCTTTTCCAAAACAGCCATCAGTAATCCTTTCGCCACTTTGACCTTATCCGGATCTGAGGAATCAACTTCTTGTGCCCGAGTTAATAATTTTGAAAGTTGTGCATTCTTCTCATCAGCCATCGGTGGTTTATCAGAATTAAATTCCCTTTTAAAGGAATCATATTCCCTTTTAATGGAATCATAAGTGAAAGCTTCTTCAAAATCAGCCATCAGTGATCCTTTCACCGCTTTGACTATATCCGGATCTGATTCTTGTGCCGGAGTTAATAATTTTGAAAATTGTGCATTCTTCTCATCAGCCATCGGTGGTTTATCATAATTATTTTCCCTTAAGGAATCTAAGTAAGAATTCAAAGCCTGCCACAACTGAATCAATGCAACAGCGAATGTCATGGAGGGATTTTTCTTGCGATGTATAACGACCAATTCATTCAATGTATACTCCACGAATTTCTGCAAATTTTGAAATACAATATCATGTGTAGTTTCACTACCTTCTCTAGTCAAATTCTTGACTGTGTCTTGAACAATATTTGTGATATGGTCTCCTCCTTTTGTGTATAAGTTTATGGACTTCCTTGAAAGAGCTGCTTCAACCTTTTTTTGATCGTAGCCTAGACCGACAACTGTCTTGATTGCATAACTGAAAATTTTTTCCAAATCAGCCATCAGTAATCCTTTAACCGCTTTGACCGTCTCCGGATCTGAGGAATCAACTTCTTGTGCCCGAGTTAATAATTTTGAACCTTGTGCATTCTTCTCATCTTGCATCAGTGGTTTACCAGAATTATTTTTCAATTTAAAGGATCCTAGGTAAAAATTAAAGAGATACCACAACTCACTCAATGCAACAATCAATGTCTCGGAGGGATATTTGTTGCGACGTATAAGGACCAATTCATCCATTGTATGCTCCGCTAATTTCTGCAAATTTGGAAATACCAATGTAGTTTCATCACACATCAAATTCTTCACAGTGTCTTCAACAATATTTGTGATATAGTCTCCTCCGTTTGAGCATATGGACTTAGTTGAAATAGCTGCTTCAACCTTTTTTTGATCGTAGCCTAGATTGACGACCGTCTTGATTGCATAACTGAAAATTTTTTCCAAATCAGCCATCAGTAATCCTTTAACCTCCTTGACCTGATCCGGATCTGAGGAATCAACTTCTGGAACCATAGAGTCCTCTGAATCCATAGCCTTCTTCTATCAAACCAATCTTCTCTGCAAATAAATCACAAAGGCTCGAATAAGCCATAAAATAACATGCAAGAGTGAAAATAAAACTATGAACACAAGAGAAAAATAATTTAGGGAGCACAAGATTCATACAAACTTATAATTTGGCTTATATACAAATATTTTTTTAGCATATCACTTAGATATAAAATGACATGGTTAATTTCATTCAATTCTATTTGATAAAAACTCCACTCCTATTTTTTTAGCATATCTTTTAGATATAAAATGACATGTTAATTTCATTCAATTCTATTCGATAAACACATAATTTTGGATCATACCGCCACAACTCAACAAATAAAGAAAGAAAATCTATACATTCACGGAATGCAAAAACTTACCTTCAATTAAGAAGACGATGAAATGGTAAACCTCCGTTTAGACTGTGACTCCCAATCTCCGCCAGAAATCTCGCACCCCACCAATTTTGCGATATTAGTTTTCTGGATGAGTGGGTTTTAGGGTTTATAATAACGATTGTGAATGTGGTTTATTTTTTTTTTTTTATTTAACTTTTGAGGGAGAGGATATGGTTTATTTATTTTTTATTGGTTTTGTGTATCAGGTTTATATTACTTTAAAATTATTTTTTACGTTAATATGCTTTTTTGGGGATATTGATTGATTGTTTAACATAATTAGAACTTGTTGTAACAAAAAAACATGAATAACAGGTCTGGAAAGATAGTGTGAAGAAAATAAAAATACTTATTTCTTCATGTTTAAATTTTGTTTTATATATATCAGCAGCCACCTGTCGCTTGTAATACCTTTTACTAATTCACAAAAATTAGGGTTGACGTAAACCATTAACAATTGGCCACCGTTTTGAATACCTCATCACTTAACCATCATTTAAAGAATGCTGGTTCAGCAGAGAGACTAGAGAAGAGAGTTTCAATTGCAAAATGCTCAGCTCAACAGATAAACTACACAGAAACCTCAACAAGCGAGCACTTATTTAATATCTCTCCGAAGGAAGGTCCTGGAGACAAAATCATTGTAAACAAGATACTGCCATGCCTCGTATACTCCAACAAGTGCACAACCAGAAGATGCAACAAGGAGCACAAGCCACACAAACCCTAGCCACTTTTCAGATTAAGCAAAAAACGTTGGACAAGAGAGTGAAGGCTAAGAAGAATACCGTCTCATGGATCAACCCTAGCACAAAAGAAACAACAAACAAACTTTCCTTAGCAGCTACTAAGTGTACTACTTTGTTACTCTCCCGAGACACCAGGTAAAACCAGATCTTGTAAATTTTCCTTGAGTATGAACATGTGTCTTTGATAATTGAAGTGATCTGACCTTTCACTAATTCCTCTCTACCACATATTATGAAACCAATCATAAGTTATAGGCGAGGACAAGCGCATCTCGGACTGAGAGCTTTGCCTACCAATGATCAAGGTAATTTCTAACCATGACTTTGTACCTGCACAAAAATCTAGCGTCTGTGTATTATATATAACTTTGGTTTACTATAAGTGTGCTGGGTGTTTGATGTGAGCGCAACTATAGGATTAGTTGTAAAAAGTGTGAGCTTCTTTATTAAGTGTTCGGGATAGTAAACATAGGATTACGTTGGACATTGTAGACATGAGTTTAGATACTATCTATCTATTTCTTAAAACAAACTCATCTCTACCTTCGAGAAGCTAGCATATTACACGCCTTTCCAATTTGAAATATTTCTAAACCTTTTTAGACGTGTAAATTAATTTTTCGCCGATAATGATAAAAGATTAAACTCTACATTATATATCAAAGAAAGATTCTTCTAATATTGATACGGCCTTGGTGAGTGAAGGTCTAATAGCACAGTATGAGGAAACTGCCGGCCTCAGGGAAGAAGGCCCAAATTTAAGAAAGTGCCAGTCAAAGAAGCCAACATGGATGGAAGATTTCGTGTGTGGATGAGAGGATTGTTGCTGAAATTCTAATAGCAATGATTATGTTATTTTATTTCTTTTCTGTTCCCTTCTTTCATGCAAATGATATTTTACTCCCTTTTTGGTTTTCTTCTTTTACGCAAATAAGTTATGCCATGACAATATATCTCAACCCTTTGTGGTATGTTGAATGATAAGAGTTCCTTTTTCTCTCTAAAATTCTTCTTAATTTCCTACTGATTTTCTAAGGAGCTTACACTCGCTCGAAGAGTGCAACAATTTCTAATACCTTGGGGATAACAAGGTGTATCATTGGTGCTTTCATCATGAACCCTTATGAGCTTATGAGCGATCTTCAATCCAAAATAGACGGACAATTCGTTGAACTTCGTACCACGCTTCAATCATTGCTCAACTCACATTTTGATACCATTCATTCCACTCTTCATAATCATCTCGTGGAGGTTGATACCAAGATTGCAAATCTTCGTTCATTTGTTCAGCAACCACCAACATGATTTTCAGGGTCGACATTGCGTGCACTAAAACTTGATGTTCCCCGTTTTGATGGATCTAAACCAATTGACTAGTTGTTTTAGATCGAAGCTTTCTTCGATTTTCATGAGACACCGGAGAAAGCGCGTCTTCAGATCGTATCTTTTCACATGGAAGGTCGCGCCGCCAAATGTACTCCACTCCAAATGGAGTATAGATCTCATCAAGAGTTTCTATTATTTCATCATTTTGTTGCTACAGGATCATGTATTCATGCTTTTTTAATTTTATCATAGCATGTTTTATCACCTTACGACTTGTCATTATCCAATAAACCTATTTATTGGGATCTCTGATCATTTAGGTCGAATTACCATCACTTGTGATCTATAGGCATTAGTCTCATCCTATTGGATGTATTTATGACTTTCTCTCTAGTCAGCCCTTTCGTCAAAGGATCAACTAAATTTTAATCAGTACGTACAAAATACACTCTCACCGCTCCATTAGAGAGTAGTTCTCTAATCTTGTCGTGTTTTCTCCTTATTTGTCGTCTCTTACCATTGCAATAACAATTTTCAATCTTTGCAATAGTCGAGGTACTATCATAGTGAATTAACATGGCTGGTAACATTTTTTTTCCCATACATGGATCTCAACTAGCAAGTATCTTAACCAACTTGCTTCTTCACTATCAGTATCTAGTGTTATCATCTTAGATTTCATTGTAAAATGAGTTAAAATGAGTCAAAATGGTATGTTTCTTAAGACTTCCAAGAAATAGCTCCTCTAGCAATACTAAATATATAGCCACGGGTCACTTTGAAATCGTATGATAATGTGTTCGAATCTCCATCATTGTACCCTTCGAGTACAAGAGGTTATCTTTGATAATGTAGTCCTAGAGTCATGGTCCTTTTTAGGTATCTCACGAGTCTATCAATAACATTTCAACTCTCCCTAATTGGCCTACTTGTAAACTTGCATAAGAGTCCCACGACATATGCAATGTCGGATCTAGTACAATCAATGGCATATCTGAGACTGCTAATGATGCTCGCATATTCAGTTTGTCTAACACCATATCTAGTGTTCTTGACGAGTTTTACATTTGGATCATAGGGTTTGCTTGCAGGTTTACGATCAAAGTAATTATATTTCCTTAGGATCTTCTCAATGTAGTTGAATTGATCCAAGTAAATTCCTTTTTCTGAACTTGTAATCTTGATACCAAGAATTACATCAGATTCTCCTAGGTTTTTCATATCAACATTGTTGCACAACAAAGATTTCACAGCATTTATAACATGAATGCATGTTTGAATCAAATATGAGTAAGCCGTCTATATAGAGACGTATGATTGTGTAAATGTTATTTTCATACTTGTAATAAATACATTTGTCACTTTATTTCCCTTTGTACTCATTTGAGGTCATTAGATTGTCAATTTTTTCATGTTATTGCTTAGGGGATTGTTTTAGACTATACATAAATTTGTTTAACTTACATACCGTGTTTTCTTGTTCATGGATCACAAAATATTTAGATTGTTTCATATAAATTTCTTCCTCTAGTTCACCATTTAAAAAAATTAGTTTTCACATTCATTTGGTGTACTATGAAGTTATGAATAACATGTAAGGAAATCAGTACCCTTATAGATGTGATTTAAGTGACTGGTGAATAGATGTTGAAAAAAACTATATTTTCTCTTTGTCTAAAACCTTTGGCTACAAGGCGAGCCTTGTATTTATCAATTGTTCTATCCGGTGGTTGCTGATTTTTGGCCATTTGAGGGTTCCCATTCTTATTTCGATTGAAATTCTTATTCACAAGACGGATCTCATTCTTAAATTGTTTGCCACTAGGCTTCAGAATAGCAACTACAAATTTTGTTTTAGTAGTGTTGTTCGTGACAACAAAAACCTCTTCATTTAGATCTTGTTTCCTCACCTCTTCTTCAATACGAAGGCGGGTAAAAAAGTATGTTCTAAGCCGCTACCTAAACTTCAAAATGAACAATGACAAACCTGTGAAGGATTATCACAGAGTCTGTAGTAATCATACAGATAGTCTGCGAGTCCATTCGAAATGACATTTTTGCATAGATAATCATTATCTTTTCTAGAGGGCTATATCTATAGCAACTTGTTTTTCCTTCTCAACATGTTTCTCCTTCTCAATAGGATCAGAGACATCTGATTCCATTGGAGACTTATCGTCATTATTCAATTCAGAAGGAGTCGAACTCACCGACATTACATGTATGTCCTCCTTCAAGACGTTGGCAACTTTTTCAGTAGTTAAGAAAAATAGCATCTTTTGTTGTTATCGTTTGAAGTGACTACCTTGAAATTGTAACGGCTTATTGAACTCAACAACTAAACCAGAAGAGATAATTTCTTCGGTAGTTATTGTGGTTTTTGAAACGTCTTAAAATTGTTGGTTTTTTATTTCGAAAACGTATCTTTTTAAAAAGAGAATTTACCACATAAGAGATTACCGCGTTGAGTCACGACCAGGTCGCTTTCTTTAACACGTTTCGTGGCACTACCCAAAACTTTGCAAGGCAGGCTATCAACCTCCACGCCTCCAAGATAAAACAACACAGTTCTACCTGTGTGATTACCTATTGCACCGTAGATAATCATTCGAGAATTAACATCCTCAATATTGTATAAGACCACTCTAATATGGTATGAATACTACTCAAAACAGAATGAATAGAAAAAAAAAAAGAAAAACTCGTCAACACAAATCGAAAGACAAAGAGAAGAAAAATACTCGAAGAAATACACAATAATTTTTTAATAAATGTGTATATGTCCAAACATAAACCATGTTTGGTTCAACTCGTGTTTGACCAAAATCAATTTGACAAAATCAATTATGTGCAAAACCAAACCCACATTAAATTTGAAATGATAAATTGGATTTCTTAAAGAGTTGCATCTTGTATTCTCTCAACAAGATGATTAAGTTTTTTTTTTTTGACAAAAATAAGACGACTAAGTTAATATCGCTTATTTATAATTTTTCAATGTTCCCTTATGTAACGTCTTATTTCTATTAAAGCAATAATACACACGAATAATATAAATATTTAAGAAATAGACGCTACGTCACATCAAAATTCAAACAACATGCATATATAAGATTCATCAATAGTCACAGCGGATATAAGTCATACATCTCCAAAATATAGATGTCATAAGATCAATATACATCATCATATAAAATCTCTAAATCCCGACAAATGGGTAAAATCTCAATAACATAAACCAACGTCAAAATAAAAGATCAGACGACATCCTAATCAGAGCCCTAAGCTAAGACTCAAAAAACAGATAGACGAGGTAGCTTCGCTATCCTCAAGCACTCACCAATCAAGCAACAAAACTAATCCTGCACGCCGTCTACCCATTCATACAAATAGGTAGGCGGTCCACCACAGACCACTGGGGGTTAACTTCACATCAATCATAATCCCCATAAACAAACATAAACATAAGCATTCAGGGATTTCATGCATAACACATATACATACTCATCCCTCCTAGAATACTAACATCACATAATTATTATCACTCATTCCATACACCTCAAGCTATCACATCACTAACATAGCATAGCAAGCATATTCAATCTCTAATCAAGTCATCGACACAAGCTCATCATTTATCAACATCAAACAATGAAAGGATTACTCACATTTTCCTTCATTTAGCATACTTAACTCAACAAGTACAATTCATCATTTCAAGGTATAAGCAAGTAATTATCATTATTAAAGGAGAGTCTGACAGATCATGATCACTTCAGGGATAACGTTACCACGTGAACCGGTTTCGTAGGTGATTTTAAGGTAGAGAAGAAGGAGTTTTTTTAACCCTGCTATCGTTGCAAGTGAGAGTATAACCGACCATTGAATTCGCCGTTGTGTTGAAGCAAGATTGCTTTTTTCAGTGCTTCTATCTTTGATGCCACGCCCTTTCCTTCCATGGATTCTTTGATCTCGTCGAAGTGCATCACCACACTGCACGATGTCTCCATCTTTTAAAGTTTCTGATCTGATCTCACGTGTTCGGCATACCACTTTGTACATCCCTCATGTGGCATTTTTTAATAATTAACTTTAGGGCAATTTTGTCCAACAACAAAAAGTAAGGGGTAGTTTTGTAACACAAAAAGCCCTCACTTCTCTTTCCCATTTCTCCTTCCCTTCTCCCTCTCACCGCCTTCTCTCCGTCCCGACCCTTTTCCGACAAAGACAACCATCAGTTAAGGTCGTTGCTTCACCATTGAAGGTGAGTTATTTCTTGTTTTTGCCTTTTCAACATATGGTCTGGTTGTTTGCATTTAAGGTTATTTGCCACATGATTGTTTACATCTAGGGTTATTTGCATTTAAGGTTACTTGAGTTTTATTTCCATCTTGTGTGTTGGTGAAAATGCAGTTCTGGTAGCAGCTTCAAGCTGAAGCAAAACTACAGAGAATCAGATTATTTGTGTTTACATGTTGTCAATTAGAGGTAGATCTTGTTTGATTACAATCACATATGGGTTTCATGGGTCAAGGTTTTAGTGTTAGAAGTGATGTTGGTCAACAAATGGTTCTTCTTGGTTGGTTGTTCATGTTGATTAATTCACAAAAATATTTTTCTATGTTTGTACATATGGTATTCTGATTTTAGTTAGTTACTATCAAATCCAAGGGTAGATAACTTGTTAAGACTCATGATGCATGTAAGCTATTTTAAAGTAGATTTTAGTGTCATAAAAATTGTCTCTTTATTGCAAATTCAATATGAAACTACGACTTTTTTTCTCAAGTGTCCTTAATTGTGATCTAAGAAGGAGTTGTGAAACTCACTTTTGCTCTTTATTTTCTCCAAATACTTTACAACTCCCATTTCCTAATTGGAAAGCTTGTTGAAACTCTAGCTGAAATTGAATTTCAAGCACCAATTATCAAGGAGATTTCACCATATTTCTAACCAAATATTTGACGCACCTAACCAGATTTTAACAAATGTGTAGCCAGATTTGGTTTCCTTAACCAGTGCCTCAGGGGCACTAGTTAACATTTTCCTTTTTTTTATTACCAATTTCTCTCTTTCTTTATATTTATCCACATGATTTGAATGAAAGGAATGTATTATGGTCACACTTGTGATGTTTTACTAATGAAAATAAACTGAGAGTTAAATGTAACCAAATAATTGAAGCATATGATTACAATTTTACAAAGGTTTAACCATCTTATTTCAAGCGTTAATGTTACTCATCTATACCAACTCACAATATCAAACTAAAGCAAAGAAACATAAAAGGTGGTCTCTACTAGTATTTACATGATAAGTTGACTTAAAATGATATATTTTTCATAGGATAATTTCAAATAACCATATAATTGCAATATATAACCACAATTTTACAAAGGTGTAACCATATTTTATTTCTATATTCAAAATTATTCATATATAAGTTTACCAACGTCACAACATAAATTAATATAATTGTAGTCCAAGAAACATAAAAGGTGGTCACTATTGACATTTAATTTTGTGAAAAGTTGACTTAAAATGATATAATTTTCACATGATAATTCCAGATAACCAAATAATTGAAACATATAATCACAATTTTACAAAGTCATAACCATTTTTTTCCTGCGTTCAAGACCAATTGTCTATATGTTTACGAACCTCACAACTGAAAATTAATAGAACTGTATACACATTATGTTACAAGTTTTATCACCTACAATTTAATTTAACTTTGTAAAAGTCACTTGATACTATATTATGTCTTTAAACTACTTGACAATTTCTTTATCAGCCTAAAAAAATTCCTAAACACATTAAACTAATTTGTCATTTGCCAATGTTAAAGCTTAAAATTCTCCATAGTGGTTTGTCCTTTGCCAATGCAGAAACTTCAAATTTTTCACAATGATGTCAATGCCTGCTTGCTTTTGAGTAGTCAAATCTTTGTCGACAATTGAGGGTACTTGGTTTTAATATAACGTGGATTAAATAAAACAAAATTAAAACAATAAACTACTCATATAAACAAGTTAGAATTGACGTTCAATAAATTAAATTATACATCAGATCAATGCACAGTCTTCATTACCAAGTAAACATAACCCAACAAGTTCAGTGTTGAAATCAAATTGAAAACGCACCAAAAGAAATTCAATATCCCATATAGTTTTACCATTGCCATCCTTAAATCAAACATGTCAACAAGGTTCAAAGCAAGATAAAGTTAACACACCATAATTAGATACAACTTACATATATTACAAATTACACTAGCATAAGTCATTATAAGTAAAGAAAGCCACACACAAAAAAGTTCACAGCTGTGTGAACTTACAATCGGTCTTGACATGCAAAAATAAACAAAAAACATGAAAAACAACTCAATTGTGTTAAAAAAGAAACGACAGTGAATCAAAGAAATCTAAGATGAAGATTTGTTGTCTTTTTTAATTTGATAGACCAAATTTTTTTAATAATAAAACTTGCCACATCAGCAGTTGTACAAGGGTGTACAAATGAAAGTATACATCTACTTTCGGTTTATTTCTGTGGAGGATATGATTCCTGATTTTATCTTCATTCCTTCATAATTTTTACTTACTTCTCTTCTAAGGAATGTTAAATAGTGTTGTGAACCATTCATCAATTGCCTAATTGGGCACATCACTAATTAAAGGCAAAATCCATTTACATTTGATAATGCTCTAGAAAAAGATATGTATGAAAGCAAAAGAACAAAAACAATTTTTGTTTGTGATTATGTGACAGCTATCCATTACCCTTCATCATATGATAATAAGATTAGAGAACTAAAATATTCCTTGAAAGAGAAATCCCATTATGCCATAAATGTTAGTTGATTACATGGTGAAGCATTGTCATTCCTTCTTAAAAAGTGGGAAGAAAAGGGAAACAAATCAAGAGGATCGATTAAAAATCTTGTACAAAAGGATAATATATGGTTGTAAAACTATTTAATTATTAATTCGTTTTAGATTAGGTTAGTTTCATTCCAGGAATTTTACCTAACTTTAACTATATATGTGTGTGGATTTCAATTTAGTTTATATAAACTCAATTACAACTTAAAAGTATATAACAATACACATTAGCAATTAAAAGCACCAAATACTAACCAGTTGCGGTTGGCACTGAGATGGATGCATGAGGATGTGTCTTCCTTAATCATTTTTTAATATATAAAAGAAGCACCCACGACATCCATTAGGTATTATTGTCTGTACTACTAACTAGATTCATCTTATGATTTAAGCCTAGAACAAAAACTCTTCATAATATGTGTGCTTGAACTTTTTTTTGTTGAAATTGTGCTACCTTGAACAATTGTGAGATTCTTGGAAATTATTAAAAAAAAAAATACCTCTATCTCCTCTCTTGTTTCTCTCTGATCAAACAGGAGTGTTATAAACACTCTATTAGAGGGTCTCGCATATTGAAAATATATTTCATATAAAATGATAAGACTCACGTAAGTAAGTTTCGCTCAATAAAAAAAGAGTGTTAACAATTTTCATAAATAAATTCTCTTATAAAACCGAACGGTAATTGCTTTAAGGGAGACCTTAGTTTGCTCAAAAGCCTCTCAAATTTATCGGAACGAAACTCTGAATCACACAAAACTTCATATTCGCTTATTTCAGAGGTTGATTAACAATCATTTTCACTTTAAGGTCATGTTTTCACTAACAATAAATAAATGGAGTACAATCAAAGTGCATCCAGAAGACATCCATGCAAAGAAAACGCTGGTTAGGGTATGAAAAGTACGGTGGTCCTTTAGTAGAGGATGCGTGTTTGCTTAAATGATTTAGTGCTAGTCCAAGAAAATTAATTAAGTTAATAATTTTTTATGACAAAAATAAAATAAAATATTAAATAAAAAAAACAAATGTATTTTGTCCAAAAAAAGGAGTACAACAATGTGACAAATGACAAGTGATTTCATGAGATGGACCACCCACCATTAGCAAGTCATCATTTAACAAATGTTTGTTAACAACAAAGAAAGGGACAAGATAAGGAAGGGTTAATATCCTCTCAATGCTACATAAATAAATAAAGTAAATAGATGACTCCATTAATCTATGACTTCTGTCTCTCTACAATGTAATCCTCCATTTTTCTTAGAAACAGAGGTTCTAAACTCAGGAAAAAGGATTATAGATCCAAATGTATATAATTCACTAACTTTACACTAGCAGTACAGAAATTAACTTATGCGACCTTTATGATTCTCAATATTCATAAGCATGCATGTGTTAAAGTCTAATATCAGGGGGAAAAAAAAAAGATATACTCTCTCAATCTCATCTCACACAATAAATTGTTAAAAGTTTTTGTAGATAAATTGCAAAAATTTAAAATATATGTGAATACTTAAAAATATAATAAAAAAAACATATAAACTGGAAACAACTCGTATTCTTGAACAACAAATATGCAGAAGTGACCTTGAGAGGGTGCACCAAAGGTGTGGCCAGGCAAGGCCCCATTTTTTTCAGGGGTATCAAATGTTCTTAATGTGTGGATTGTGTTGTGTTTGCATGCGCGCATGTGTTGCATGTGAAAAAAATTAGGGTACCGACTTCATGTTTCATAAAGGACACTCAAAATCTCAAGGACGGACCTGCAAATATGTAATATGGGATCTAAATTCTCAATCTTCAAGGTCGCATAAATTTATCATTTCAATCCAGCACAAACATTTTTGTCAAAAAAATATAAATAAATCCAACACAAAACATCAGAACCCAATCCACAGGACCAATTTTCAGCTTCAGAATAATAGTATTATAGTAGGATCAACTTGAAAAAGAAAGAAATAAAAGGTATTGGAATAAATATAGCAATAAACTTTAATTGAATGTTACATGCCCAAAGGACTAATCTTCAAATGTCCCTGATAAACACACCCCTGGCATCCACAATTATTGGTTCAAAATTACATAGAAATAGTACATCCAAATCCTGTATCATCCCCAAAACTGGACCAAAATGGAGATTTGAGGAAATTAAATCCAATGACCCTGTTGTAACATGTTTTTCTACTACAGAATTAAAAGAAATAAAATAAAAATATAGATTAAACATTTGCTCCTCGAGGAAGCAAAAAATGACAGGAATGTGAACCTAAAAATTTGAAAAGATTGGCAGCCAAAAAACCCGGCGTTGGCATTAACTGTCTCAACGCGACCCAGTGGTTTTCTGTCTCTCCTAAAGTTACCTTTGTAACACTAAACTTGAGAATGAATTTTTCCTCCCATTCTTTTTCTTTCTGCTTCCTTTCTTAGTTAATGTAACCTTCTTCCATCAACAACAAAACTTCAAAAAATAACATATATATTATATACTCAAACCTTTCAGTTGTTAACTGCCTTGCCTCAGGGTCAGCAAAACTCGTTTCAGTTTTGCTGAGCCACAAGATGATCAAGCTGCATCTGTTCAAGCCATGTTCCCAATACAGCATGATCAACAGACTCCATTTGTGCACTCATATTCATTCCCTCACCCGAGGATCCAGCTGGTGCGGCACCTGAGATGGAAGTTGCCAATTTCTCTTTAATCTCAGTTGGAGATTCTTTGACAAGTGACTGCACCCATGATAAATCAGGCTCCTCGCCGTTGTTCCCAAGCTCAAATGAAGATGATCTACGGAGCTTACCAACTTCATCCGCATTATGAGCCCAATCCAACTTACCATTGGGGGATTCCCATTTTGACCAAGAATTATTGACTGAGCCAGCAGCTGCAAGCATGGAGTTAGAGCCGTGCTCACGGAAGCTTAGGCTACGAAATTGTTGCTGCTTGTCGCGTTGTGCCAGCATTGACATCCTTGAGCCCATCGGAGAGATAGGTTCCACGTTTCGTGGAGACATTCTTCCTGATGGCTGAACACCATAAGAAGCTGCCTGCAATAAATGATGATCAACATTTTTAGAAGAAAAATTTGTATTCACTGGTGACAACATGTTCTGCTGCTGCTGAAACTGATTAAAGACAGCTGATTTGTGAGTCGGAGAAAAAACGGTTGAAGTCAGATTTGGATCAGCATATCGGGGAGAAGAACTCTCAGCAGAAAAGAGATCATCAAGATTTGATGGATTCAATGGCTTCATTCGACCGGAGCGGCTAAGACTGTTAGAATTAATATGACGTGGAGACAGGCATGCCAACTCATTAAGGAGTTGTTGCTGTTGATCATAATCAGATAACAACTCAAAATCATCCATATGAATATCTCTAGCATTGAGAGAAGATCTCAAACGACTTGACTGAAGATTACTTCCAGGAAGATGCAACGCTGGGATGTTTGGCTGTGGCCAAGCAACAGAGTTGTGTGAAATGCCATTGCCAGAAGGTGACATGGGTGGAGTGAATGGTGAAGGAGACATGACAGACATCGACGAAGGAGAGCCAGGCAACATGCTCATGGCTGCAGCAAAATCCATGGCAGAAGACGTGCTTGACCGAGGTGAGGGAACCGCAGAACCAGTTGAAACATACAATGGCCGAAGCTCTTCAGGAGTGTGGGCAAAGAAGCAAACTCTCCTGGAGCAATTTGTCCCGTCCTTGCAGAGACGGGTTCTATATTGTGCAGGATGCAGCCAGCACTCGAAAACCCCATGAGCATATTCACACATGTCCCCGCGCCGGCAAGCACCCTTGCGAAAATCAGGACAAGGGACACAGCTGTAATGATACTTTCTCGGGTCCCTTCTCCGGGCATTCTCCCCTGGATGAACAAAAGGGCATTCAGTCCAATCATGGGAATAAGCACGCGAACAAGGTCGAACCTTGAAAGAATACATTCGGAATTCATCAGTTGAGTATATGCTGTTTTTGATGTCAGGAAGGGATGGATCAACAGGATATTCTTTCTTCTCAGATCCAGCAGGAGAAAGAGGGACATCAATTGACTTTAACTTCAACAGGAGATCCGGTGGTGGAGAAGGAGACCCGTTCTCAGGTGAAGCCGACAAAGGAGGAGAATAAGAATTAAGTGAGTTTGTAATCACCCTAAGATTACATCCAGCACTAGGACCATCAATTTGAAGTAGCTCCTCAAGACTGTTTTTCACAAGTTCAAGCTTCGGGGAATAAACAATAACATCTAACGGACGATCCCCATTAGCATCCAAAGAATTAGGATCAGCCCCTGCTGCAAGAAGCAGCTTCACAGCATCGACAGCATTTTCAGCCCCACCAGAAGCAGCACAGTGAAGAGCGGTGCTCTTGTCAAGGCCACAAGGCCTGTTGATATCAACATCCGATAAAGAAATAATCAATTTCATAACATCAATGCTACCATATGTAGCAGCAACCATCAAGGGTGTCCTTTGCTCATTGACCATCTGCTTCGAACCCTTGCGACGACCATACCATAATCCAACCTCATCCACTGACGTAGGATCACACTCAATCAATCGTTTGAACCCTTCAACATCGTCATTAGCAGCAAGCTCAAGAAGGCTCGCAAAAGAATCTTCAGTACCGATAGTTAAGTGATTCATAGTGTGGTTTCTCGGTTGAGAATTGTTTGTCAAAGTTGGAGATAGAGACGGAGACGGCGCAGGTTTTAAACCCTCCAACTCACAGCACATCCTTTCATTTGCATGAGATTTAGCTGAGAAATAATAAACCACAACAAACCCATTAAAGCCAAGTCTTAAGAAACACACATGCAAAATTACATTAAACAAAATAGCATAACATGAAGATTTTGACACACTTCACATAACTAAGAATCAAATTGACTAGAGAAGAAAAAGGTATGAAAAATAGATTTTTTTTTAATTTCAACTCATAAATGGAAGATAAAAATAACCACTTAACAGAACATGGAAAAAACATCAACTTCCTCTGACAACAAAACAAGTTAAAAAAACACAACAAAACAACAACATAGTACAATTTCTGATCTCAAAACAACTACCAAAAACAACAATAAAGGAAACAGTATTATTAAAAATAAAATAAAAAAATCAAACCTTTAAATTAAAATCAAATAGCAAATCCACCAATCAAGTAAACTCAATCTTCAAAATAATTAACAATTAATAAAAGAAGAAAAAAAAAGTATATTTAAAGAACCCTAAAAACAAGGACAACATTCTCAGCAAAGCAAGACAATAATTTGAAACATGGTTTAAGGATCACGATAATAACCAAGTTGTAGCATGTTTTACGGAGATGAAAAAAACACGGAAGAAGCAAAGTGAAACAAAGTTGAAAGTGAATCTTACTTACCACTGAAAATTGAAGTGACAAAACAAGTACTATAGTAACAGGATCGAGCTAAGAGAGTGACGTGTCCTCGGATCTCACGGGTGAAGAACAAGTTCAGGTGTGTTTGGATTCCGACAAAATCGTAAGAGAAGATTGTGATGATGATGAAGAAGAAGAAAATCGTGAGAGAAAATGAAGAGCCTGTGTTAATGCTTTTTTCTTTCCTTCTCCATTTCCCATGCGCTCTTTTTTCCTTCCCCCAAAAATTAAATAAATTATTAGTAGTAAGTTAAATATAAAATATAAAGTCTATTGGATTTAATTCAACTGATAATATCGATGTTATTAAATTGATTGCTTTTCTTCAACTGTGAATTCGAAAGAACATAATTGTCTTTAATTTTAAACGATGTTTGTCATTTTATTTCATTATAGTTGTGTGTGCGTGCGAGTGTTTCAAATCACGTTTACCAATCTATTCTATCGAAAAAAGTTTATAGAGATTAAAGAGTGTGACACACCAAAGATAAACTTAAAGTCTGTGTAATGTAACTAATAATATCGATGTTGTCAAACAGAGAGTCGTATGCGTGAATTTTAAATGTTTGCGACTTAAATAAGACGAAGAAAACACAAAGATATAGATAGTGTGACACTCAAAATAACATTACATGTCTTATTTTGTTATCATTTTATCTGTACGAAGTTTTCACTTTTGTTTAATAGGATACAACTTTTGTAGAGAATATGAGGTAATTCTCTCTTTTCAACATAATTTTTTCTATATGTGAAGTGAAGGGATGAAGATGGTTTAATTAATAATTTATTAACCAATTAATTGATGCTTTTTAAAATAGTATTATTTTGAGTTTAGATATAATCGCCCATGGATAATAAAGAAAGTAGTTAGTATAGTTTAATTAATAAAGTAATTGAATAAAATAAAGGAGAAAAAGATGAAGCGCACTGAGAGTTACGATTTGATTATTCTTCTTCTGAGCAGTGCCCGGCGTCTTTTTATTGGCTAATCACATCACGCCTTGTCACACTGTGCTGGACTCAATCGTCGTTCTTTATAAAGATAAGGGGTATAAAAGGTAATCTATATGATGACGTGGTTATTATTATTCTTTGAAATGAGTAACGACAAAAATATTATTGTTGTTATTGTAGTAATTACTTATTTAACTCCTTTCACTGGTTAGTTGAAATTTTCTGGAAATTTAGTCCAAATTCATCTCACATGCAAATTCAAGCGTGGATGAAGTGTAGTAGCGCCGACTAGACGACTACGTGGCACGAAAGTATTGGAGCATGATCTAATTTTCTTAGTACTGTTTTTTCGAGGATATCTAACTTTTTACTAGAATAATCAAAGTTTGGAGTATACTCATTCTTAAAGTTTTAAATTTAATTTCCTCCGGTACTAATATGTGTGAGTTGGTTTATTTTCTTAAAAAAGACAAATAAATCATCAAAAATTAATATAAGTTTGTAGAAGAAATGGTTATTGTTATGGGTCTCTTTCACAAAACAATAAATTAGTTTATAGTTAATAGTTTTTATCTTACAAGGCCGTGTGACTAATAATATCAAATCGATAACAATAATAATCAATGTAAATGATCATTTTTTAAAATTTATTCAATAATTATTATATATGATTTATAATATAGACTAAAATTTATTTTTTGAAACGGAGCAAATAATCAATTGATTCATTAAAAAAAACAACTAAGAAACATGTAAACATATAATTACAGGTAAACTAAGGTCGGTGGGTCGTTGTTTTGTCTGAAAGAATATAAAAAGAAAGGAGAATGATAATCAATATCCTAAAATATTGGTCAAACATTTAAAATAAACAAATTTTATAAAAAAATTATGTAATCGTTACTTAGTCAAAATAACATTTTATATTTTCGAAATAAAATTTCTATGTGATGTTACGGGTTAGGTGTGTTAGAAGAGCGGGGTGACTGGATGAATAGTTGAAATCCGGGTGTACGGAAACAGACTTCTGCCACTAGTCAATTCTAGTTAATGGAGAGAGAGTCAAATCATGAAATGCAGAAAAATATTAAAGAAAAAAAAAGGGAAGATATGTGCGGCACCTAATATATAAAGATAGAATTGGAATTTATGTTTAGGATTCATTATCACGATGAACATATAAAAAAAGTGATACGATCCAATAAAGGAAACTGATGAAAGAAAAATAACGAATAAACAAGCAATTACCTCTCTGAAATTGCAAGTTTCGTCAATTACCCTTGAAATTAACAACACTTTAATTATCCCATTAAAATTGTACAACGTTAATTAATTTACCTCCTCCGTCAAATTTTTCTATTGGTCGACATGACGTTTTGCAAATACCCCATGAAGTTTTGCACTTATGTGCAAAATGACCCTTGAACTTGAATTTTTTTTTCCTTGTATTTGACTCAAAAGACATTAAAGGCAGGCAATTAACATTTAGCTTTATGTTGGGTCAATTTCCATCACATTATTCTGCACCATAATCAAAATTTATTTGTTTAATCTATTTATTTGTTGTTTTCTTTCTTTTTTGATAGCAAATCTTGTTAATTTTTGAACTACTCATTGACCGTTTTTGTTGTATGGTATGATGAGTAGCTGTTTACTATTAATCTCAAATGCTCCAAAAACATAATTTATATCTATATGCATAAAAGGAATACAAAAACCCTATCCAATCCAAACAATGTTCATGAGCTTCATGAACGGAAATCGTAAACAAATACAAATGGAAATAAACAAATGGACAAAGGAGAATGGCACCATAATCAACTTGTAAAGGAAGGTCAATAAGTCAAAGGTGAAATCACAATGATGATACACATCACATTGATAAAATTCAATAATTCTATTCCAAGAACTTAAGAGAAGACATAAAGCTAACTGTTAATTGTTTGTCTTTAATATCATTTGAGTCAATGATAAGAAAAAAATATATAAATTTTAAAGTTCGGGGGCATTTTGCACATAAGTGCAAAACTTCAAGGGGGGCATTAGCAAAACGTCATGTTGACTAACAAAAAAATTTGACGGAGGGGGTAAATTGATTAACGTTGTGCAATTTCAGGGAGTAATTGAAGTTTTGTTAATTTCAGGGGGTAATTGACGAAACTTACAATTTCAGGGGGGTAATTGCATATTTACTCGAAAAATAATAGGCAATAGTCTCATAGGTGAGTTTAAGTTTGTTCCATTTATCCATGGTCTATTTATTGCGTAAAAGTGTAAAAATTTGGATTTGAATTCCAATCGTAGCGGAAATGCTAAAGAGTGTCATTAGAACATAACATTATTTTTTGTTAAAGAGAGGAAAGTAATACATATAAATTATAAAAAAAATATTATGCATATGTAATTGCGATATGTAGTAACTCGTTGGGTCATAAATATAAGAGAAGATTGGCTCAACAAAAAGTTATGTATTTGATTTATATTTGATCCAAATTGGATAAAAGGCTTGTTAACTTAATATTCTCCAACATTTATAACTCGATGAAGCAATGAAAAAAAATAGTATCACGTGTTTTATGTGGTGGTTTTTAGTATAATTTTCTTGTCTTATCTTTACTTGATCCTCTTTTTATATAAATATCTATCATTGACCATTTCTTATATTATGTGGTTTTTCTTTCTTCTAATATTTTTCAATCGAGCGGCAATCAGGGAAAGTGTTATCTCTCAGGGAACGTGTAGTGTTATAGGTTACTTTTGTTGAGATCAGTTATGTCAATTCATTAGCAATGACTACGATCAACCGAAGCAAGGGTTCTTTCTTGGTTTGACAGTGTGTTTGTTTTGGCTAAGAAATAATTTCACATGTATTGTCATAAAAAATAATGAACTCCGGCGTGAACCTTCTGCTAAGGTTTGGCTAGTTAATTCATGAAACATAAAAAGATGAGTCATACTGCTTGGAAGGAGGCACTTATAAGGTTAAAGAAAGTGATCATCAATTCAAAAGTGATTCGAGACAACTATTAAAGTATGGTGTTTTGGTGGACATAGATCATAATGACGATTTGAAGAAAGGGCTCTTGAAGACTGGTTAGTTCTCACATAAGGACTAAGTTCTCGATTCTTCAAATTGAAATAGGTTAGGTCGAAGGGGGAGTGTGGTGCATATGTTCGAGGATGAATATTTGGTTGATGATAATGAAAAGGATAGGAAAATAGTCTAAAGGAGGAGAAGTGTACCTATCGGTTGTGGAAGAAAGGGGTTATAATTAAGACGTTGGGAAAAGGAATGAGATGCATGGTATTGGAAAATCAACTAAAACATGGTAGGGAATGATTATTTTCTAGCGACCTCTACTAGAAGAGGGGACTAATGCCAAGCTATGGTGAGTATGTTATGGTTAATATATGATCATATTATCTCATCGTTAGGGAGTGCAACCCTAATTTCAATCGTTGAGATGATCATTTGGCGATGGTAGGAGTTTTATTGCAATTTTTTAGGCTTACCCATCGAGTATTATTGTGTGAAAGTTCTCACCTTTATTGATAATAGGATTGAGAGAATAGTGGCAGTTAATAGAAACACATTGCTACAAGAGACAGGAAAATATGCAAGACTTTGCGTCGAAGTTTACCTCTCTAATCCTTTACTTGTTTTGTTTTCCATTAAAGGGGGAACATATGAAGTTGAGTATGAGTGGTTACATCTATTATGTCTTAATGGTAAGACATTTGGTCGTTATGTTAAAGGTTGTCGAGAGAAACCATAAAAAATATATGATATAGAGGTCAAAGGGGGGGAAAGATGAAGGAGATAAGAAAACAAAGCCATTGGGAGTGCAAGTTGTAGGGCCTTGGATGGTGATGTCTAAACCATAATGACGAGGGAAACCGATGAATGTGACACAAACAAGTACGAGAGGTGTGACAAACAAGGGATAAAGATTTTATATTGGGGG
>Ga0315915_1000522_pt1 | contig 40154 bp, 48 predicted proteins | sample MpolbnodulesMG_FD_207738 | JGI IMG/M metagenome (GOLD analysis project Ga0315915, IMG submission 207738) | Medicago polymorpha root nodule microbial communities from Los Angeles, California, United States - branched nodules | ecosystem: Host-associated > Plants > Roots > Nodule | place: USA...
CCGAGCCTCCGACGAACTGATAACCTTTCTACGATCGCTCTGATTATGTTGAGATTATCGTGGCGGAAACGGCCGCCGTGCTGTTTCCGCCACGATACCTGCGCATAATCCTGAGCTTGGCATAATTCCTCTTATGCAAAGGTTTGCATAATCGGAAAAACGCACTCTTCGCGGGCTCCGACGCCGGAGCCGAGCAATGGCGACCATCGCTTCGCTGATCGAAACCGCCAAGCTCAACGACGTCGAGCCACTCAGCTATCTTACCGATGCGCTGATCAAGATAATGAAGGGCCATCCGAACAGCCAGCTTGATGACCTACTGGCATGGGCGTACGCCGCAAGCACAATGCCCGCAACCGTGCGGCGCCCCCTGGCGACGGGTGATGCACGATGACTTTCTGACCGGCTAGCCCAGCCGATCATCGCAAGACGCCCATCAGCGTTTTATGCGGCGGCCCGCCTTCTGCATCATGGATTATGAGGGACACCGTCTCGAAGAGAACCTCGATCGTGACGTCATTGAAGAATATCAGCCAAAGTCGTGGATTAAGGGCCTTCCACTCGACGGTTTCTTCCCCGCATATAACTTCATTAAACGCCCATGGATGGAGCGGAAATCTGCACTCTCGCAGCCCTCCAACGTTCATCGGCGTTACTCGAAAATCAATAACGTCCCGGAATTTGAGCACCGCGTTGCCACCTCCAGACTGGGGAGAGGCTCCGTAGCATACGAAGGCGTCCTTCCCGTCATAGAGCACTGAGGGGTTTGCGACTGTTCCTAACTCCGAAAATGCCTCACGGGGCCTTACGACTTGTGTTTTGATCGCTGCTTGCTCCGGTTGATGGTCAAGGCACGGTTCCGATCATTTAGCCACTTTGTCAACACGGCTAATCATGAACCCTGATTACCGGGGGGCGTGGTCCAAGAACGACGCATACAAAACAACCAAGTAGATGCGAGTTGAAACCATCCTAAGAGGGAGATGGTCAATCAACCGGCCGATGGCGGCGCCACCCCGCCAGCGAAGGAAGAGGGCGCCTTTAGCGCCCTCCCTTGCCGACTAGCCCTTGACGAAGCTCAGAATGTCAGGATTGATCACGTCGGCGTGCGTCGTCGCCATTCCATGCGGAAGACCTGCGTAGATCTTCAGCGTTGGATTCTTCAGGAGCTTGGCCGTAAGTTCTGCAGAGTCTGCAGCGGGCACCATCTGGTCGTCGCCGCCGTGAAGAACGAGCGTCGGGACCTCGATGAGTTTGAGGTCCTCGGTGAAGTCGGTCTCTGAGAATGCTTTGATGCTGTGGTAGTGGGCGTTGGCGGCGCCTGTCATGCCTTGCCGCCACCAGTTCTGGATCATCGCCTCAGAGGGTTTCACGCCGTCGCGGTTGAAGCCATAGAACGGGCCGCTTGCGACGTCGAAGTAAAACTGCGAGCGATTTGCGGCAAGGGCGGCGCGGGAGGCGTCGAAGACCTCGATCGGCTGCCCGCCCGGATTGTTCGGAGTCTTGACCATGATGGGCGGTACTGCGCCGACCAGGACCAACTTGGCTACGCGACCATTGCCATGACGGGCGGTGTAGCGCGCAGCCTCGCCGCCGCCGGTGGAATGACCGACGTGGATGGCGTTGCGAAGGTCAAGGTGCTCGACAACCGCGGCAGCGTCGGCCGCGTAGTGATCCATGTCGTGCCCTTGGCTTACTTGCGCCGAGCGTCCATGGCCTCGGCGGTCGTGAGCGATCACGCGATACCCGTTGGCGAGGAAGAAGAGCATCTGATTGTCCCAGTCATCGCTGCTTAGCGGCCAGCCGTGGTGGAACATGATCGGCTGGGCGTCGCGGGGTCCCCAGTCCTTGAAGAAGATCCTGGTTCCGTCCTTCGAGTAGACGTAGCTGTCGCCGGCGACGTGCATTCCTGTCGCGGACTTCCTTTTCGCTGCCTCGGCCGGCTTGCCTCCCATGGCCGCCGCAGCAGCGGCAAGCGTCAGAGTCCCTGCCATGACATCTCGCCGCGTAGCGGCAATAAAGCGCTTTTCCACTTTTAGCTCCTAATGTACGTTGGAAAGTATTGCGATCACCTTTCATGAGTAGCGTACAGACATCGCAACGTATCTGCGTAACAGGAAGGAATAGTTTACGCAGCTATACATAGGTTTGTTGTTGATTTCGCTCGATCAACCCGATGGTTGCCTGACTGGCGATAGCGCCCTCGGCTATCGGGTTTGGAAGCCTTCGTTGAAATTTCGGCGTGACGTGGCGACGTCGATTGAAAACTCGGTACCGGCGTCGTCTGTCTTCCATTCGAAAAACTGCGATCCGGGGTTGTTGTCGTAAACGACTAGATCGTGATCGACGGCGAGGAAAAATTCTGCGTGAATGCTGTCGGCGAACCCCACAAATAGCATTCTTTGGCGTCGCGCTATCGCACCTCGCTCCTGAACCAATACCTCCGCGATTGCAACCGTCGCATCCCAGTGGGCGGTCGAGAGAGGGTTCTTTGGCGTGTGGAGGGCGCGGTCGGAATAGGCATATATTTCTGGCAACACAAAGAACTCGTCGATTTCATTGCGGCCGAGTTCTTCCGTGTATGGTCGCCAATTGTCGTCTGATAGCCGGCCTCCGTGGTGCTCGGAGTAAAGCCTGCCGCGGCTAAGCACGTCGCGACATTTGTACCCGTATCCGTTCTTGCAGATTGCCATCTGAATGAGTGCGTTTTCATAGTCAAATGGTCTGTCGCGAATTCGATCGATGACTTGTTTGAGGTCGCGCACGTACATGGTGTAGGAGGTGATGGGCATTTTCCAGATCCAAAATGCTAGTGTGTTTGGATCCTAGGCGCGCGCCGTGCCGCCGTGAAGCTATACGGATGGTAGGTGAACGTTTCAGCCGTGGCATCTGTTCGAAGGCGGCATCGCTCTCGAACCGATAGCCGACGCCACGTGCGGTTCGAAGTACATGCGGCCTCCCGCCAGAAGACGCTCCCGCGAAAGGTCCGAGGAGCTCCGAGAAACGCTGTTAGGAGATTAAATTCTGCGGACGTTGTTTTGACGTCGTCGAGTCCTGGGCGCCACGAATTGCTGTTGAACGCGGAGTTCGGAATGGTCGAACGTAAAGATGGGCGGTCTCTCGATCTTGGGCGAGGCTCGCCCTCATAGCAACGTTGAGGCGGGCGTAGTTCGCGCTTGTAGCAAGGCTTGCAGATATAGTCAGTCGTACCGGCCTCCAATCCTTCGACTTTGTCGTCTTTGGAGGTACGCTCGCCGCTGACGAGGAGGATGGGCATGCGTAAGTGCAGCCAGATCGCGAACTACATCGACCGTCCTTGGAATTGACCTCGATCAGAACGGCGTTGACGATCTCGTTGAAGGATTCGCCTGAGCTGCTGCTTTTCAGCCACCGGTGGCGCGAATGGCGTGCGCCCCAAGAAAGTCCGTAAGCGTAGCCCCTCGTCGCTTGATCGCTCCCGCGCGCAAGAACGTTTCATAGAATTCTCTGCCGACTGCGCGACGCTGCTACACCCACGCGGGGCGTTCGGATTCACCAACGACGGCGGGTTTGAACTCGCGGGTTCTCAAGGGATCGATATTGGTCACCAGGTTCTTATAGTGGGCGTCGACTGACGAACATTGGTGCACCAGCAAATGCCAGATGTTGTCGCGAATCTTGCATCGTGATCGAACGGATTATCACAGGCGCAGTGCGTGCACCTCGAGAGCGTCGTCAAATCCCTTGATCGAGTGCAGGCCAAGACAGTCCGTCTTCGCCGAGCAACCGGCCGCCGTGACGAAATCACCTGACACCAGGACTGGGCGCTTCAAATCGTTGGTTAGGCCCTCCAGTCTCGACGCGAGATTCACCGCGGGTCCGATCACGGTGAAATCGAGCCTTCGCTTGGAGCCAATATTTCCGTACATGACCTCCGCAACATGGACGCCCGTCCCGAAGCGTATCGGGTGAGCCGGGGGAGTCCTGCGGGCGGTAGCATCGTAAGCGGCACAGACGGCGTCCAGCAGGCGACGGCATGCGTCTGGCTCGGTCAGGGGGAAGATCGCAAGAAGACCGTCACCTATGAACTTGAGAATCTCTCCGCCAAAAGCCTCGATTGGCTCCGCGATCATATCGAAATACTCGTTAAGCACGCCGATGACGTAATCTCGATGCCTGCGCCCGGAAAGTTCTGTGAAATTCCGAAGGTCACAGATCATAATCGCCGCGCTGAGCGTCGCTCCGCTCCCTCTCGTTGTTGCACCCTCTAAAATCTGTTCGCTTGCGTGCGAGCCTACATATGTCCGCAACAAAGTTCTGGCCAACTGGCTCTTCAAACGAATTTCGGTGACGAGCGAGAACAACGGTAGGATTTGGCGGATGAATGCAATGTCGCGATTTTCGAAGCCGCCAGGCCGGTCCGTTGCGAATGTAATCAGATGACGCCGGCCCTGCGTATGATCGAGCGGCCAAGCCGCGTAGTCGGTGTGGCCTTGTTGTCTAAGTTCATCGTACACTGGAAAGACATGAGGACCGCAGATCTGGATCTTCTGTCGCACTTCCCGTCCGGTTGCGATCACCACCCGAAACGGGCTTCGTTGGAAGACGTCGGTAGCCTCAACGTCGTAAGCTACTTTTTGAACGAAGGCGTCCTCTTGACCTCGGGTCCAGACAAGCCGGGTTCCAAGCCATTGCGGATGATGAACCCGAAAGTGCAGGGTCGCTCTGCTCAGATCTATTCCGGCGTCAATGAGGCGTTCACATAACTGCACGAAGATGCGTCCGGCGTCGGGTTCCGCGTGGAGGCCCTCGGATAGCCAGTGCAAAAGCGAAGCGCGGCTTCTTCGGCGATTTTGCGTCATCCTTCTCTCCTTTTTTCGCATGCAATGCCTAGAATTTACGCAACTAGACCTAGCCACCGATCAGGTTCACTTCACCAGAACTGGGACCCACAGTGCATGAACTGCCTCGTGGGCTTATCGCAGGAGCCGAAGCGACGAGAATGGTCATAGCGTCGCCGGCAATTTACATTCCCGGTCTCGGCATGCAGGCGATCTGCTCAAGCCTCCACACCAAGGATTCCCATCGACGCGAACATTGGCCTGAGATACTTCAAAAAATCGACGGGCCAAAATCCCTCAGGATGAGCCCGTGGAACGTAGATCGGAACAGTGACAAACTTGCGCTCGTCCGCCGGACGTCCGGCCCGTTGAACAGCATGAACCGGTATCTCGCCTCAGGGACGAAGCTTGCAATCCAATGTCTGCCTAACACGGTTGCGTTAATCCTTATTGCGATGGGGCTAGGGATTTACGCCCGGCAAACAGGGACTGGGAACTATACGTGCGTTTGGTACTGACGCCGATCATCTCCTCTGTAAGCGGTGTGTCGTTCGCACCTGGGGCGGAATAACTTCCCGTTCCGGTGTCCAAGATTCCACTAGCCGTACGGTGCTACGGTGACAGTTTATTAGATGCCGACAGGCGCGCTTATTTTTTTAGTTAGGACACCTTGTAGTGATTGCGTTCCAACCCGAGTATCTCTTTGGAGGTCATGCGGCTTATCAGGGGTTGTCAAAAATGACGCCGGGATGGCCGTCGGCAAAACCCGGACGCTCTCGGTTCCCGCGCTTTTCAGCGCGACCTCGTCGGGCAAATCCAGCTCGTCCTTCATCACTGAAATCATTTTCTCCCGGTAGGGTGAGCAACGAGATTGTCCACCAGGTCGACACGTTCACGACCATGGGGGCTGGACTCCCGAGCTGCATTCCGGACTATCGGCGAGCAGATCGACGGATCCTTCCAGCACGATGGGACGACATACTTGTTGGAGGCGAAGAGCATCGTTCACAGGCCGTCTGCGAGCTTTGAGCGGTCGAGATCAATCACCTTGACGGCTCATGATCTTTGTCCGCCGATAGAGCGGAAGTTACCGCGGCTTTCGATAGTCTGCGGCGTTCTCGTCTTGATGGCATGAACACGCGGCGAATCGAGGACGGCAACGAAGGCTACAAACTGGGCGTGGGTCAGCTTCAAATTCCATCCTTGATGCCGGTCTAGACAAAGGCATGCTCTTCCAACCCTTATGGGCCACCTATACCGGAGCCGTTCCAGTAGATCAGCTCAGCCGGTCTGCCTTCCAAGACGCCGGAACACGAAGACCGTCCCAGCGACGGGTTTTTGTGAGAAACTCCTTGTCGCTCATCCATGAGACGTCAATCACTGATCACGCGAAGGCGGGTAACGTGGGGGCAGAACCCCGGTTACTTTCCTCTTTGATGCTGAGATGAAATTGAGGAGGTTGGCCGAACTGATAGGCTTCTCCAGGAGCCCGACGGCGCCGCCGCTATGGACCGCTGCCCTTGTCCTATCGTCGGCGAACGACGTCATGATACAGACAGGTGGGCCACCTTCCCTGACCAGCGTCTCCAGAAGCTGGAGGCCGCTGATGCCAGGCATCTTGAAATCGGCGAGAACGCAGTGAACCCACTGCGCATCTCCGGATTTCAGGAATTCTTCCGCAGATCTGTAGGTTTTGCTTGGTATGCTCATGGCATCGAAAAAGTCGTGCAGAGACTCCAGCAGGAACTGATCGTCATCGACAATAGCGACCGTGATATGTGAGAGGGAATGCATTTAACCTCAGATTGTGACGCCGACCGCAGGGCGGCTGTTTCATTTGTTCTCAGGAGGTTGGAGAATTCTATTTTAGGAGCTCGTACTGCCGAACGAGCTCGGCCAACGACGCAGCCTGCATCTTCCGCATGCCACTGCCGCGGTGAAGCTTCACCATGATCTCGCTAATTCCCAGCTCAAATGCTATCTGCTTGTTCATCAGGCCTCTGACCACGAGACCGAGAACTTGGGTTTCACGACGTGTGAGGCTGGCCGCTCGCGCCTGGACGGCAATTCGCCCCGCGCGCTGCTTCTGCTGGCCGAAGTCTAGCGCGAACGCGGCATTAATTGCATCCACCAACTCGTATGTGCCGAGCGGTTTTTCGAGGAAATCGACGGCGCCTGCTTTCATCGCGTTCACGCTCGTAGCGACGTCGCCGTGCGCGGTCATGAAGACGATCGGCAGATCGAAGCCAGCGCCTTCCAGCTCTTTCTGAAAATCGAACCCGTTGAGGCCGGGAAGATGGACGTCTAGCAGAACGCATCCAGCGTTGTATTTCGACGCATTGCTGAAGAAGGTATTAGCGTCTTCGAAGCCTTCCGCCTCGATGTCAAGCGACTCGAATAGGTCGAGCAAAGAGAGGCGAAACTGCTCATCGTCCTCGACGATATGAACGATCTGCCGCTGCGAAACGGTGGGATTAGGAGTAGTGTCAAGATCTGCCATAACTGGTCCTCCCACCGGCAAAAATGGCATCACGTCATTTCTGGGTTTATCCACTCATACCTCCTCGAACAAGTAAACCAACGTTTGCTATCTACCTGCCATTGAACGAGGATCTGGGTCGTCTGGCGTGTCGTGCAAACCGTTGGGGAGGGGGAGAGTGACTTCGAAGATCGCGCCGTGACCGCCGTCGTTGCGGGCCGTGATAGTCCCGCCGTGATCGATGATAATCGAGCGGCAGATCGCGAGTCCCATACCCATTCCGTCTGGCTTGCTCGAAAAGAAGCCATCGAATATCCGGTCGATATCGTCTGATGGAATTCCCCCACCGGTGTCACGCACGGAGAAGATGACGTCCGCTTTGGTCCCGAGGGATGTCTCGATCGAGATCAATCGGTTCGGCCGCTGGTTCCCAGATATCGCGTGAATGCTGTTTATCAGCAGGTTGATGATGACCTGTTGAAGTTGAACACGATCCCCAAATATCTCCGGCAGCCCGACGACCAGGCGCGTGTTGATCGCGATGTTATGCGTCTGACTTTCGGACTTTACAAAAAGAAGCGCCTCGCGAATGAGGTCGTTGACGTCGACGATCGACCGCATGGGATCCGTCTTGACGGCCATTTCCTTGATGCGTCGGATCACCTCGTTCGCCCGGTGCGCGTTTTCCGCTATGCGCGCTATGATCGCCTTGACCTTGGTAACGTTGGGCTCGTCGCGACCCAACCACCGCAAGCCGGTGTCAGCATCCGTTACGATGACGGAGAGCGGTTGTCTTACTTCGTGAGCTATGGAAGTGACCAATTCGCCAAGCGCCGAGACGCGGGCGGCATGAGCGAAGTCCGCTTCGATTTTTCGCAGCTGCTGCTCGACGCGTCGCTGATCCGTGACGTCAATCATCATGATGAGGGTTTTGTCCAGCTTCTCGGGGACTTGTGGAAACGTCACATAGAAAAGAACATCGCGCAGGTCACCGTCGAAAGTCCGTATCTTCATCTCTTCGCTGTAGTTTCGGCCGCCATCGAAATGAGCCTTCACCACACGCATGGCCGCTTCGGGAGTGCCTGAAAAAAGGTAGGTGACGTTCTTCAGGAAATCGTCCCGCAATTTTCCTCTAAACAGGCGCATGGCGCTGTCGTTCACATCCGTAACGACGACTGCTTCGCTGGCGAAGCGGACGAGATCCGGTTCCTCCCTAAGATGACTTTCGATGCTGGTGATCCCGGCGGCCTTCAGCCGCTGGATTACGTCGCTCATTACGCGCGCGTCGACCTGCCAAATTGGTAACGGAACATTGTTGATGAGATTGCGATACCGCTGTTCACTTGCGGCAAGATCCCAATACCTATCGGGACCGTTCCAAGAACCGGTAACGCTGGTCGAGATCAAATGAGGATGATCAGGCTTGCCTCGCCATACGGAGAGGACGTCGTCTCCAACAGCAGCAGTCACGAACGGCGTTTCGCTTTCGGACGCTTGCAACACCCTAATCGTCAGATCGAGGAGCTTTGCACGATGTTTCTGAGGCCAATACCGGTAGGCGCTCTTGCCCACCAAGGAAGTTACGGAAGCGCCGCCGGCAAATAGGCGTACCGCGGCTACGTTCATGTCGCTTATCCGCAAATGCTCGGCGACCACTTCTGGACCGATGGCAGTGAGGTGCGTCAGGCCCTGATCGCGTATTCGTCCTATGTGTTCAAGTATTGCCGCGGCGCCCGAGGTGTCGATGCTCCAGACAGCGATCCAGTCCTTCTGGATCCCTGGAGCGTGGCCTTCCACGATCCGTGCGTCCGCCGGCAACCCATGCTCGACGATGCGAGTGATCTTTCCTTCCTCGTCGCGCAGCGCCCGGAGCCGGATCTCCGCGAGGACGGAGACATTCCCAAATCCAGCCCTTTGTGCGATCCCTTGCCAAGAACCGCCGGTCTTGAGTTCAGTCCAGTCGGGACCGATGGTGTCTGCGCCAAACACCTCGTCCGGATGCTTTCCGCGCACCTCGACGTTGCTGCGGCCATAAAGCCGCTGCGACGCGTAGTTCCAGTGAATTATGCGCGCGTCTGCATCATAGATGATCACGCTCTCGTGGGAGGCGTCGGCGATCTGCACTGACAGGAGATCGACCTGGTCCACGGGTTCGCGACGCTCGAATCTTGGAGTGGGTCTCATTTACTCTCTTCGATGCATAACTTCGTGGACGCGGCCGACTTGGGTGAGCGCGCCGTCGCGTTTCGCGATCGGGTAACGCTGCCGCGGTCGGTTTTCCGCCGCTTGACCTTCTCATCCCCGTCCTCCGCGGAAACGCCGCCGTAGACGGTCTGGGCCTCCCCGAGCCTGCCTATCGCACACCAGATCGCGACGATTGCCAGCCGAAGCCAATTTCTTTCCTCGTCACCCCGTCGCACCATTGAGACCCCTCTGTCCTAATCTTGATCGACAGCACGCTCGGCGGCGCCTGCGTGCCGTCATTTTCTCAGTTCGCGGCGCTGGTGACCTTGGCGTTCAAAAGGCCCTGGGCCACCGACGTGACACGGCGTCCTTGGAACCGGGCAACAGCCAGGTGATCCTCGTCGGGCTTGAGGCTATCGAGCGCTGAGACGTGGGTCGCGCCGTAGGGAGTGCCCGCCTTGAACATTGCAGGATCAGCGTAGCCGAGGGGCACGATGATCAGTCCGAGGTGGGCCATTGGTGTGTAGATGGAGAGCAAGGTCGACTCATTTCCGCCGTGTTTTGACGACGTCGAGCCGAATACGGATCCGACCTTTCCATTAAGCTTCCCCTGAAACCAAATGCCACCCAAGCCATCGATGAATGCCTTGAGCTCGGATGAGATGGAGCCAAACCTGGTCGGCGTGCCGAAGACGATAGCATCCGCCCACTCGGCGTCGGCCTCGGTGGGTGCCTCGTACTTCTCATTCATGGCGCGCGCATTTTCGCGCCAGCCGGGAACCTGGGACATCACGTCCTCTCCGACGAGCTCCCTGGCACGCCGCAGACGCACTTCCGCGCCTTCCTGCAGCGCGCCCTCGGCGATCGCGTTCGCGAGAATGTCGGTTGAGCCATTGCGTGAATAAAACGCGATCAGCACCTTTGGTTTCGTCATTTCCTGCCTCCAGCAAGTGTTGGCGCTGAAGCAACCGCTGCAGCATTTGCGGGAAAATGACCCATGCGCGGCCTCATCAGAAGCGGGTGAATGATGGAACGTGTGTCCAAGATTTTGAACGCTGGCCTTCAACCGTCTGCAGGTACCGCGGATCCGCGCTCGCTCGACCGTGTGGCAACAAGCCGTCCATAGATTTGGACGCTTCGTCTCTTGCGCAGCGGCTTCTCATCGGGGCGTGGCAGGACTTAGCCTCCTGTCGCTCGAGCTCACGGGGCCGATGCAGAACGATAAAAGGCAAAGGTGGAACATGAACCAGATGGTAATAAGAGGCGTCAGCAGCCAAACCTTCGTCGCTGCGAACATCAGGCGGATCGAGGAATTCTACGGAAAGGTCTTAGGGCTTCCCGTGGTGAAAAGAACTGTCCATCACCACGATGCCCGACTACCGGTCGTAACCTTTGGCTTTCATCAGTACGCGGACGAGCAGCCGAGGGGCGAGTCCATCACCTACATCGAATGGAACCCCATCTTCTACATGATGCCGGAAACGGGTTTCATCGAGCAGGGCGCGACCCAGGATGGCGTCGCAAACCCGCTCGTTGGCGACCCGAAGGGACGCTGGGGCGCAGGAACCAATCATCATCTCGCACTCCATGTCCCGAACCGTGACGGACTTTTGAAATGGAAGCGGCGCCTCGCTGACCACGGTGTGCACGTCACCGGTCCCTACAATCGCCATTACTTCCACGCCATCTATCTGCGTGATCCCGACGGGGCGATCATCGAGATCGCGACCACCGAGCCCGGTTTTGGGCATGACGAAGCCGTGCTCGGTTCCGGGTTCCGTCCGCAGCCCAAGGAGAATCTCATCGGCGGACGCGACGAACTCCAGGTCGCCGCCGAGACCTGGCCGCAGCCGGTGCCGGACGTTACCGCAGACTACGCGCTTCGGGGATTTCACCACATCACGTCGATCTCCAGCGATGCCGAGCGGACCGAGAATTTCTTCGTCAAAAGGGTGGGGTTGCGGCTGATCAAGAAGACCGACTATCTCGATGAGCGCGGCGGAACGCACTTCTACTACGCATGCGATGAGGATCTCTCTCCCGGTTCCGTGCTGACCTTTTTCGGTCTGCCGGGATACAAGCCGGGACGGCTTGGTACGGGTCTCTCCCACCATTTTTCGCTCGAAGTGGAGAACGATGCCGCCTTAGTCGAAGAGCACGCGAGGTTCCGTCGGCTTGGCATCGAGATATCTACGATTCAGGATACCGTTTACGCGAAGCAGTTCCATTTCCGCGACCCGGACGGTCACATCTGCGCACTCTCTACGCCAAATCGCTTCGCGGTAGATGAGGACGCCAACCGCCTCGGGCAGAAACTCTGCCTCCCGGAGACCTTGGAGAAGGACCGGAGAACGATCGAGCGCAATCTTGCGTACCGGCCGGCCCCGGTGCCCGTGCTTCGGTGAGAATGGTCCCCGCGCCCCAACAGAGCTGGAGCAATTGCGGAAATGGAAAAGATTGAATTTCTTCCACAGGACAACGTCATCTGGGGCCGTGGCGTTCTCGCAGGTGCCTTAGGTCAGCTTCGCCAGTACGGCATCGAGAGGCCTATCGTCTTCACAGTCGAGCCGCTCGATGCGCTCAGACGTTGCTTCGTTGTCCCCAACCTGCCAGATGGGGTGGGGACCTACTTGGACCTTCCCCCCCATGTCCCCGATTTCGCTGTTAACCAGGCTCTCTATGCTTGCGAAGCCAGCGGTGCGAAGTCGATCGTCGCCGTTGGCGGCGGTTCGGTTCTCGATGCTGCCAAGGCCGTCTCGCATTTCCACCAAGTCAGGCACGGGACATATCTTCCCATTGCGGCGTTGCCGACGACGTTGTCTGGCTCCGAGTTCTCGCACTATTTCGGTGTTACGGAAACAGCTCACGAGAAAAAGTTCAAGCGCAGCTATGCCGTCAAGCCGACGGTGCCTAGGGTCGTCATAGTCGATCCCGAACTGATCAGAGGAACGCCGAGGGCACTTCTGCTTTCATCGGCAATAAAGGGCGTCGACCATGCCGTGGAAGGGATGCGGCTTGTCGGGCCGGACCACCCGCATGCAATCCTGGCCGCCAGCGGTGTCCGTCGGTTTCTCGGCGTATTGACGCGGTGGCCGGTAAACGTCGAAACCGAAGAGGCTCTCCAGCGATGCGAAGTCGATCTCGATGACCTCCTCCAGCTCCAGCTCGCGGCGTGGCAATGCTATTTCTTCCCCGCGTCGGTGATCTACGGATTGAGCCACCGCATCGGTCACATATTGGGCGGTTCCTACGGAGTTCCGCACAGCGTGACGTCATGCGTCACCCTTGTGCCGGTGATCCGCGCGTGCTCGGCCTTCTATGGCGAGAAGCTACGGATCTTTAATGATGCGGTCTCGGGTGTGGATGCTGCTTCAAGGCTGTCGGCGGAGATCGAAGCCGTCGTCTTGCGGCTCGGTCTTCCCAACCGTCTACGCGATCTAAAATTCGATCACGACGAGCTGCCGGCGGTAGCCAGGCTGCTGGTCGAGAACTACCCACGGGAGGTCGCGGATCTCGGAGAGGGGGCCGCGCAAAGGCTTGCAAACTTGCTGGAAAGGCTCTGGTAGATGCCCAAGCCCATGGAAGCAGATCGGGACAGACCGTCGATCGGAGGACAGCTGGCTGAACTCGCCGGCGGCGTCATGTCCCCCGTCGAGATCATTGACGATGCGATACGCGTTGCCCGGAACTGCCAGGCGGAAGTCAATGCCTTCGCAGAGATCGATGAGGTTGGCGCGCGCGATGCGGCCTCCCGCGCTGAACGTCGGTACCGTGAAGGCCAAGCTCGTCCGCTGGAAGGGATCGCCGTCGCCGTCAAGGACATGATCGATACCGGCGGCGTTTCTACAAGATATGGCTCAATTGCCTATATGGATCATGTGCCGGGAACCGACGCCGAGGTTGTTCGGACGCTCAAAGACAACGGCGCTATCGTCGTCGGAAAAACGACCACCCATGAGTTCGCTTGGGGTGTTACGACGTCGAGCAAGGCTTTCGGCGACACGCTTAACCCTCATGACCATAGCCGGATACCAGGCGGATCGAGCGGCGGGATGGCGGCTGCTGTGGCCTACGGCGCCGTCCGCGCGGGATTGGGAACCGATACCGGAGGTTCGGTTAGAATTCCGGCGGCTCTATGCGGCGTTGTCGGGTTCAAGCCAACATACGGACGTCTGCCGCTCGGCGGCGTCTTTCCCCTAGCGATCTCGCTCGACCACGTCGGCGTCCTTGGCCAAACCGTTGACGACGTAGCCCACGTTTGCAGGCCGCTAGGGATCGACGGCGACACAGGCCGTTCACCACGGAGGAAGCGCATTGGTGTCTTTCGCCAGTTCGGCAAGGTTCCGCTCGCCTCTGGCGTGGCTGAATCCTTCGACATGGCGTGCGCAAGTTTGCGATCTGAACATGACCTCGTTGAATTGGACGGGGCTGGCCTCTTTGCGCAGTGCTTCACATCATTTGCGGGAATAGTGCTTTCTGAGGGCGGTGCTGCCCATTTTCGCCGACACGACCTCGCGTTCATCACCGCACACTACGGACTGGAGACGGCGTCCCGTCTCCAGCTCGCTGCCGCGGTGGGGCTGGCCCAATACGCGAACTGGCAGCAGAACCGGCGCCTGTTCACAGAGGATATTGAACGGGTGATCGCTCAATTTGACGCCCTGATCACGCCCACGTGCCCCTGCGTCGCTCCCCGCATTGGAGCGGAAGAAGTCACCATTGGACGCTGGCACGGGTCGATACGAGAGGCTCTGATGACTTACACCGCGCCGTTCAACCTCGCAGGGCTTCCGGCCATTTCGCTTCCGATCCAGGTTTCCGGGAAGGACGGTCTCCCGGTCGGCCTGCAGATCGTCGCGAAGCGTGGCTGCGATGAGGACCTGTTGGCCGCAGCGATCGAGATTGAACATTTTATAGCGCCGGGCGTGCGAGTGTCGCCGGACAGCGGCTCAAAGGAAGGCTCGTAGAGGAGGAAGAGCATGTCGGTACAGGGAATCCTGAAAGAAAAGGGATGCGCGGTCATTACCGCGCCGCCGAAGGCTACGGTGGCGGACGCCTGCCGTCTCCTTCACGACAGTCACATTGGCGCAATCGTAGTGGTTGACGAGCAGAATGTCATCAAAGGGATTTTCACAGAACGAGACGTCGTCTCTGTGATCGCAAGGAGCGGCGCGCGGGGGTTGGCCGCGGATCTTCAGCAGGTGATGTGGAAGAACGTCCACTGCTGCACCAACGAAACGAGCATCAACGACCTGATGGAGGCGATGAACCGGCACAAAGCTCGTCACCTGCCGGTCAAAGCGAACGGTCAGCTTGCTGGCATCGTGTCGATCGGAGACGTGGTACGGCATCACATCAGAGCGATTGAATGCGAGGCTGAGTACATCCGTTCGTACATTGCAGGTTGACGAAGACCTGGCGACAAAAACGTTGTGATTAATGTCAAACCGCTTGCAGGAGGTCTAAGGTCGGACTCGTTCGTCAAAAACGGTGAGGGGCCAGCCTATGCTCAAACTCTATGACAGCCGCTTCTCAGGCAATTCGTGGAAGATAAGGATTTTACTGAACCAATTGCAGAAGCCGTTCGAACGACACACGCTTGATCTGGAATCGGGAGAAACCAAGACCAACGAGTTCTACAAGCTCAATCGCTTCAATCGAATTCCAGTTCTTCAGCTAGAAGATGGACGCACGATCGTCGAATCCGCGGCAATCTTGCTGTACCTGGCGGAAGGATCGCCCCTTTTGCCAGAGGATGCTTATATGCGATCCCAAGTCATCAGTTGGTTGTTCTTCGAACAAGGCGATCTGCAGCGCTCGATACCATTGGCTCGGGTGTACCATATTCGGGGGATCGCCGACAAAATGTCACAGCAGATCGAACGGCTCCATGCGGACGGATACCTGGGGCTCGAGAAGCTGGACCGTTGGCTGACCACGAATGATTGGCTGGTGGGAGGCGGGTATACACTCGCGGATCTTGCCCTCTTCCCCTACGTCTCACTGGCGCACGAGGGAAAATTCGACATGCAGCGCTTTCAACATATCAATTCCTGGCTCGATCGCGTGAGATCGCAACCTGGCTTATTAGGGATTTTTGATCTGAGTAGCTACCAATCCGTTTAATATTCCCAGTGGACATTTCCTCCTAGGCTGGCGAGCCAAAACCCAAGTTGAATTCATCGTGGTCGGCCGTGCGCTGCGCCTCGCGGCGTCGCGCCGTGCTGGTCTCAGGCGAGAGTTTCATGTCGCAGCAGACCTTTCTCCTCATCGTGTTGATCAACGTTCTTGGTGTCGCCGGGATTGTCGTCTGGCACCTTCAGGGACGTAATAGGCAAAACGAGCGCCTCGTCACCCAGATCTTCTTCTTCATGTTGATGACCGCGGCTTTGGCGTTTGCCAAAGTCATGCCGTTTCAGTTCGCGGCTCCACACCTAGAGGGGACTGGCCCGCTCGAAGTTGCGGCCAAAATTCTTTGGTGGACGCACCTGTCCTGGGCGACGATCGGGCTTGTTCGCATCTATATCGTTCTCGATGGGCGACCACGTGAGGCGCGGCTGATCCAGGATCTGTTGGTCGCGATTGTGTACCTCGGCGTCCTGCTTTCGATGATGGCCTTCGTATTCGGTGTTCCGATCGGAACCCTCGTCGCGACTTCCGGCGTTCTCGCGATTATCCTGGGGCTTGCGCTGCAGAACACCCTGGGAGACGTCTTCTCTGGAATCGCACTGACTCTCGGTCGGCCCTATATCATCGGCGACTGGATCCTGCTGGGTGATGGTACCGAGGGAAGAGTCGTGGCGAGCAATTGGCGCTCGACCTATCTGCTAACGGCAGGCCACAACCAGGTCGTGTTGCCAAACAGTGTACTCGCAAAACAAAGCGTGACAAACGTTAGCAAGCCCGACGAGACGCATGGCGTCATGATGCCGCTGCGCGTAGTGCCTTCGATCGCACCCGATGCTGTCGCCGCGGTGCTGCGTGACGCCATAGAAAATTGTAATTCAATCGTGCATGACCCGCCACCCGCGGTTTGTCTGGTCGCGATCGATAGAACGGCAATCTCCGTGGAGCTGTATTTCAGAGTGACCAGTCCATCTCAACGCAGCGTCGCGCGCAACGAGGTCATCGACATGGTCTACAGGCACTGCATGGTCCATGGCGTGGAGTTCGCCATGCCTACTGGTACGCAGATCGTCAGTTCGTCCGTAGAATCAAAAGGTACGATTTCGCGCGCGCGCGAAATCGTCGAGACTGTCTCGGTTTTCGCTGCCCTATCTTCGGACGAACGCGACACGCTAGCCGACTTGGGCGTGGCCAGAGTGATTCCCGCTGGCGAGACGATCGTAGCGGAATGCTCGATTCCGCAAACTCTCAAGATTGCCGCCGGCGGCATATTGATGCTCTCGCAAGGTGGAGAAGACCTGCTGCGGCTTGCCCCTGGTGATTGCCTCGGCGTGAGGGGCTTTTTTCTTGGCAATCCGGAGGCGCACCAGGCGCGTGCGCTGACGCGGGCCGTCGTCCTAGAGATCGACAAGAGCGCGATCGCCAGCCTGATCGCAAAGCGACCCGGTCTGACGGATGATCTTGTCGCCTGGATCAGGAGCAGAAATGCGGCGGCAGCCGTTCATGGCGGCGCTCTCGTCCTATCGGACATATCCGACGACGAACTGGCGATCGAGATCAGAACCGCCCTCGAGGTAACGGTATGACGAACGAGAAACTGCCTCTGGTGATCTTGCCAGGCTATTGTGCGATCCAGGCCTGTAGCGCGCGCAGGCGAAGCGCTCACCAACTTAGTCTCGACGGACCGGTTGCTGAGGAGGTTCATCCATGGCGATGCGGGTAGGCGAGGCGGCGTTTCGCCGCCAGCAGAATGCGATCATTCTCTGCCTGGACCTTCGTCGGGCCCTGGAGAGTACCGAGGTCCCGACTCTCGTAGGCGTCGGCGATAGCGACCTGATCACCCCGCTCGAGGAAGCCATGTTCATCCGTACGGGAATACCCCACTCGCATTTTCATTTCTTCCGTGACTGTGGGCATTTCCCACCTGCGGAGAGGGCGGACGAAATGTCGACCCTTGTCCCAGGATGGTTGCGACCGAAGCGAAGCCGCTCGCGCGATATCGTTCGAGTCTCTCGGACCATGCGTACAAGCGGACGAACTTCTAAAAACGAGGAGACGGAATAGTCTTCTTTCAGCTCAGAAAAACGAAAGGGGAGCTGTCATGCATGCTAACGCGAAATGGGAAGAAAGTGTTGTCGACAGGTCGACGATCATCGATCAGGTAATGATTGAAAGAAGGGCCAAGAGAGGCTTTCTGAAGGATCCGGTTTCTCTCGACACTGTGCGGGACATCCTCAACGCGGCGCGCCACGCGCCCAGCTCAAGCAACACCCAGCCTTGGAAGTGCCACGTTCTCACGGGGGGTGCCCGTGACCGCATCACCACCAAGGCGGTCGATATTTTCCGCGCGGGGCCCGACAAACTAGCCCCCGAATACCCCTTCTTTCCGCAGCCCCTGCACGACCCGTTCATCGCTCGCTTCAATCTCTTTCGCGGCCAGCTCGGCGATGCAGTCGGCGTCCCGAGAAGCGACAAGTACGGAAGGCTGAAAGACGTGGAACGGCAATTCCGCTTCTTCGAGGCGCCGGTCGGCATGATCTTCACGATGGATCGCAAGCTCGAGTGGGCGAGCTTCATTTGCTATGGCTGTTTTCTGCAGACCTTGATGCTTGCCGCGAAGGCGCGCGGGCTGGATACATGCGCGCAGCAAATATGGTCCCTGCAACATAACATGTTGCGAGAGGAGCTGGGCTTAGCGGACAGCGACATGGTGGTCGCCGGCCTCTCCCTGGGCTACGCGGACAACAGCTTGGCCGAGAATAACATGGCAAATCACAAGCTCGACATCGAAGAGTTCGTTACGTTCGTGAGTTGAGCTGCTGGGATCTTGACCGTTCTAATCAAGGACGTCGATATTGAAGGCCATCGCGTTCGCTCGTGATGGCATTCCATGCGCTTCCGCTCTCACGGCTCAACAAGGTAGGTGTAGGTGCTCGAACTCAAAGACGTTTACTTCTTCGTTCAGGTCGTCGACCGCGGTGGCTTCACGTCGGCCGGCGAAAGCTTGAGAGTTCCGAAATCAACGCTGAGCCACAGGGTGCGCGAGTTGGAGAGCTCGCTGGGCGTCCGGCTCATAAACCGGACGTCGCGACAGTTCGGCATGACCGACGTCGGCGCCGAATTCTATCAGTATGCATTGCAGATGTTGCACAGTGCGGACCTGGCGGAGGAGTTTATCCGGCAACGGCTTAACGAACCTAGCGGGACGATCAGGATCACGACTGCAGTCGAGATCGCCCAGTTCGCGCTACGAGACCTTATTCCCGTATTCCTGAACAAGTATCCCAAGGTGAAAATTGTCGAGATCGCCACCGACCGACTGGTCGACATGGTCGCGGAAGGCTTTGACCTCGCGTTGCGCGGGCACGTTGCTTCACTCCAAAACTCGACGCTGGTTCAGCGCGGCATCGCGAGCGTGCCATGGTATCTCTTCGCCAGCCCGGAGTATCTCAGAACCGCAGGCGAAATTACGGATCCGTCATGTTTGAATGATCATTCGACCTTAGCGATGGATCGCCACGGTGCAGAGATGTGGAAACTGAAGGGGCCTGGCGGCCAGAAGGCCGAGGTCCCAATCGATCCAAGATTTCTCAGCAACAACATGATCGCGCTGAAAGAGGCGGCTTGTGCCAATCTGGGAGTAGCCGCGCTTCCCGGATACATGTGTCACGAAGAGATTGCGGCAGGCAGGCTACATCAGATTCTGCCGGGCTGGATGGCTGCCGACGCGCGCATGAGCGCCTTGATGCCTTACCGAAATGGGCTGCTACCCGCAGTGCGGTCGCTAGTGGACTTTCTAGCCGCCGAGGTTCCCAAGGTGACCGCCTTCACTCCGAGGGGCGAATAACCGCCCGTGGGCGGCCGCGCAACCCCAACATCGGTTTGCGTTTCCGCCCTAAGGCTAGCCGGAGAACATTCCCAGAAGAGCATTTCGATCGATGCGAAATGCGTTGGCTCCAATATCCGGACCCCGTCCAATGAAGCTACGAAGTCAAGTCGAGCACAGATGTTGTCTTCTGATGATCAGATCGGAGCATGGCGAAAGGCCGCCAACAACGTCGATGGCGGCACTGGTCATGCAGAGGGAGTATCTCTCGAAGAACCTTCAAGCATTGTCGAGCACCGGCATCACGGGATCGCGTGGCATGTTCGGCGGCTATCGGCTGGCCCATCATCCAGATGCAATAAAGTTGCTGGAAATCGTGAAGGAGTTCGGAGGCAATTTCGAGCGACGGTCATTGGCAGCGACCAGTTTGGAGAGCCTTGCGCTCGAGCTTGGCCTGTCTCGCGAGGGAATAAGCGACCCGCGCGCTGTCGACGCGTAGCATTCGGCGTCACGATGAAGGGTATACTCAACGAGATGGCGGGCATGGTCGCCTTCGTACGCACGGTAGAGACCGGTTCGTTTAGCGCTGCCGCCAAGAGCCTTGGATTGACGCCGTCGGCCGCGTCGAAGAGTGTTTCGCGTCTGGAGCTGTTGCTGGGGGCGAAGCTATTTCGCCGGTCGACGCGCACGTTGAGCCTGACACACGAGGGCGATGCGTTTTATGGGCTCGTGATGCCCTTGATGCGCCAAATCGAAAGCGCGACTGAAGTAGTGCGGCCGAAACATCAGGCATCGGGACATCTTCGCGTCGGCCTGCCGGGGGATCTTGGCATCCAAATTCTTAAGCCGGTCTTCACCGAGTTCATGTCCGAGCATCCGGCGATATCTTTCGAGATCAGTACGACGGACAGGCATGTCGACATACTTCGCGAAAAGTTCGATGTGGTCTTTCGCGTAGGCGAAGTGCAGCAGAACGCTCTTATCTCGCGAACCATAGCTCATCTGGATATGGCTTTGGTTGCATCCCCAATTTTTGTCGCGCAATGGGGCTTGGTGGAGGATGTTCGTCGGCTGCAGAAGCTGCCTTTTGCACGTTACACGATGGCTGGCAGGCACTACCCGATCCGCTTCGTGAACGGGACGGAGATCGTGCCAGAAGGGCGCGTCGATCTGGATTCGGCGTCCGCAATTCGTGAGGCGGTAATAAGCGGCGTCGGGGCCGGACATCTCGTCCGCCGTCTTGTTCAAGAAGACATCGATCAGGGCAGGATTATCGAACTGCTGCCGTCGATGAAGCTGCAAACAGTGCCTTTGCAGGCAATCCACGTGTCCGGGAACATGCCGCCCCACCGGCTTACACTGTTGGTAAACTTCGTCGCAGGCGCCATGCGCAGAGCATAGACTATGAATAATGGACATATGAGGGTTCGGTAGTGCAACCCAACGGACGTATAGCTATGCTGAGAGTGCTCGGTGAACGAGGATGGCCGCGGCTAAAGCAGGGACCATCCCAGCTTTAATGACCATAAACCAACTCCAAGGTGGAAGATCACTATGTCACAGCGGCTTAACTACGCGCAGCTCTCTCCAGAGCTTTTCAAGGGTCTGATGGCACTAAGCAACGAGGTTAAGAATGGTGCGATCGAGCAGTCCATTTCGGATCTTGTCGACATTCGCGCGTCCCAGATCAACGGATGCACGTTCTGCCTCGACATGCATTCGAAAGAGGCCAGGATCCACGGCGAGCGCGAACTCAGGCTCTATCACATCGCCGCCTGGCGCGAATCCACGCTGTTCAGCCCACGCGAGCGAGCTGCTCTTGCCTGGACCGAAGTTTTAACGAAGCTTCCGGAAACCGGCGTCTCGGACGAAATCTACGAGCGGGTGCGGGGTCAGCTGTCCGAGAAGGAAATCTCCGACCTGACCTTCCAGATCATGGCGATCAACATGTGGAACCGCGCGAGCGTCGCCGCGAAGGCAGTGCCCGGCTCCGCAGACAAGGCATTCGGCCTCGACAAGGCCGGCCTCGCGTAAGGCCTACCGGCTGCGGGTCAGCGAGGGTGTTGGCTTCCCGTTCATTTGATCGATCACGATCGTTGGGTATTCGTCATGAACGGTTGAAACGTGACGCTTCAACTCATGACGAGCTTCAGTCGAGGAATTCCTTCCTGGCACGCGACCACCCGTTGGTCGCGTGCCTGAAGTGGCTCGCCACTCCGCCCGCCGGCGTCTTGGGTCGCCATTCGGGTCGGGACTTTCGCTCGGACGATTCTCGCGCTGCAAGCGCCCTCTTGTGGTGCTCCTTGCTTAGTCCATTCCACTCTGTCCTTCATGCCTGGAGCTATTCCTGACGGGTAGGGTAGGTGAGGGTGACATGGACATAGCCGCTCGTCGGCACCTTTACGGCACGATCCTTGAAACGGGGCAATCTCTGGTGGTAGTCCATCGCCGGGCGGGCGATGGGATGGAGCAACCTCGTGGACGCTCAAGCCATAGCGGCGAGCGACCTTCAACCGATGATCGAGGCGCCGGCGGGATTGACCCGCCGGTGCGCGACGCTGCAGGCAGGCGGAAGGGAGCGCAGGATCGAAGGCCGAGTATGCGAAGGAGGACAGCATCGGGCAGAGCGAGCATCCGCCGAAGCTTCCAGCGCAGCCTTCTTCTTTGAGAAATCTAGTTTTTCGCTGACGACGCGAACGCTGTCGCGCGGCGAGCGGCGCAAACTCGGCTCCCGCGTTGCGGATCGGATCCTTGGATGCCGCCCTGAAATTCAACCACAGGTTTGGCCCGGGCAAAATGGATCGGCCGCAAGCGCCGTCCGCACGATTCTTTTAAGTGCGTGATCAGTCGAGCTTCAACCGTTCGTGACGAAAGGGCCCATCGTCCAACCTTTTGAACGCAGAGTCGAAGAACACCCGCCTGTCCGAGTACCACGATTGCGCCTACCCTGCCTGGCTGACCGGATCAGAAGACCGGCGTCAATAATGAGGATGGAACTATGAACGAGACCGTGATGAACCCGCAGCCGGCCAACGACGGCCACACCCCTTACAGCAGATACGTTCAGACTGAGGTCCTCCACACGCTCCAGGACCTCGTAAGCGATAGTCCTGCTGAGCCGGCGTTTCTGGCAAACGTCCAGATCAGCGAAATCTATTGGGCGTTGATCACCCGCGAGCTTCTCACGGCTCAAGCCGAGCTGCGCGACGACAACGTTCCGGCGACCAATCGCGTCCTTCGCCGTATCGTCAGCCACATGGAAGCCTTCAATGCTAACTGGCGGTCGCTTTCCTGGCTAACGCCGGCCGAGCTGATGCCGATCCTCAAGTGTCTCAGCGCGAAACATGGCAAGGACACGGCTCTCCAGGGCTGGACGTTCCGCGAAATGGTCTTTCTGCTCGGGGTGAAGGACCGGCCCTCGCTCGAACACTTCGAGCCGCAGCCGCATCGCCTCAAGCAGCTCAACGAGCGGCTTAACTCGCCGAGCCTTTACGACGACATTCTCGCTGCATTGGCCCGTAACGGCAAACCTGTCCCTCCCCAGTATTTGACGCCGAACTACGCCGCAGCCTACGTCCCCAGCAAGGACATCGAGGAAATATGGGCTGACATTTATCGCAAGGACGATCCAGCGGACGCCTGGCGGACACTCGCCGAGTTGCTGGCGGACATCGCCGTCGAGTTCACCAACTGGAAATATCTCCACCTGATGGCTACACGGCGAACTTTCGGTTCGCGACCGGCATATCACGGCGTCGACGCGATCCAGTGGCTGCTCCCCACTATGGAAGAAATCCCGTTCCCGGAAGTTTGGACCGCGCGTGGGATGGTCTCCTGATTGGGGTACTGGTTAGCAATGATCGTTATCGCCGCGACGAGCGGATTCAGCGCCCGGGCCTGCCCGCCGGCCAACTCGGAGAGTGCGAGAATGGACAGATCCAAATTAGAAGAAATGATCGAACTGGCGCAAAAAGGCATCCTGGAGAACTCTCGGGTCGGAACAATCCGTAATCCGGATGGGGAAAAGAAGGGCAGGTTCGTCTTGTTCCATGCTGCGATGTCGTTCTGCTCACAGAAGGTGCGGGCAACCCTGGCCCAGCGCGGGGCAGCTTTCGCGTCGAACGAAATGCTCATCCTCGCCCGCCGATTGCCGGCTGGCGCTTTGATTCCCGCCGAGAACTACTCCCCTGACTATGTGCGCCTTAGGCTGCAGGGGAGGGAGGCCATGAAAGTCCGGTTGGTCGAAGCCTACTCCGGCATTTCTTCGGTTTCCAACTCAGGGCTGGATCCGTGCGCAGTTCCTACGCTTGTCGATCTTGATGCAGCAGAGGTTGTCGTCGACTCCTTGCGCATATGCATTCACATAGATGCCGTCCTGCCCGGATCGAACCGGCTTGTTCCGGCGAATCCCGTTCAGTTACAGAACGTGCAGAGGCAGCTCAACGCTGTCGACCTAACTCCGCATCCGGGTCTCCTCTACGGCTTCCATCCGGAGGACGACAGGCGACCCCAGGCGATCAAGCAGGCGATGTCTTCTGTCTACGAGGAGAAGCTCGAGGCCTTGACCTCGTTGATCAAGGCCAACGAAGGAGACGGCGAGCTCGTGGCTGCGTATCAGGCGAAGATCGCGAAGGAAACCGGCGGCAGAGACGTCCGCTGTGATCCCGGCTTCCAGAACACACTTCGCGCTGCCACCCGTAACATCCTGCTCGAGCTTGACAAGGACCTGCGCCAAAACCAATACGCTTGGCTTTGCGCACCCCACTTAACGCTCGCCGACCTGTTCTGGGCGGTAAGTCTCGTCCGTTTGAAATATCTTGGACTGGCGAAACTTTGGAGCGACTTGCCGACGATCGATGCATATCTTGAGCGCCTCCTCGAGCTGCCGTCGGTTCAGTCCGAAGTGCTCGCTTCGACCATATCGTCCATGCCACGTTCCGACTTTCTGGCCGCCTGAAGTCTCTCCCTCTTTATCGGCCACATAGCTCACCAAGAATGAAATCATTGAATTCTGACCCAAAGGTCCAGGCCATGCGGGCGCTTTTTACGATGCGGGCAACGGCCCTGATCTGATCGGCCGCTTCCCACCAAGCGGACGTTCATGCCGGTCGTCGAATTCGAACGCGGCGCGTCTGGTGGACACGAAACAGGTTACTCTTGGCTCGGCGTGTCGTTTCAGCAAATTCATAGGTACGAGAAGGGCGCCATCCGAGGGCAGGGAAAGCGCACCAGGTTACGCAGGATCGCAACAGCGCAGCCAACGGCATCTCTGCGAGCCTGTACGACAGCAGGGTCTTCATAAGCATGCCATCCAATCGCAGCGGGCATTCTGCCCTGCTTGCGATGATAGTCGGATCCTAGCGCATTTGCGCTGCAGTTGAGCGCGTCCCTGGCAAGAACTCATGTGCCGAGACCGGCAGTGCGCGCTTATGCGCGGTCAGTAGATATGCCTTGATGATCCGTTGGCGGGCGATCTCATCCACGGCTTTCCCCTCGAGGAAATCGTCGATCTGGTCGTAGGTGACGCCGTAGGCGTCTTCGTCCGGCCGCAAGGGCGCATTGGACTCCAGGTCCGCCGTGGGCGTCTTGTAGATCAGGGCGTCGGGTGCACCGAGTGCAGTGGCAAGGGCGCGGAGGCGACGTTTCGTGAGTCCGGAAAGCGGCAAGATGTCGGCTGCGCCGTCGCCGAATTTTGTGAAAAAGCCCATAACAGCCTCAGCGGCGTGATCAGTGCCGATGACGAGGCCTCTCAATGCGCCGGCCAGCGCGAACTGGGCGATCATCCGCTGCCGGGCCTTGATATTGCCGAGCAGGAAGTCCTCGTGCACGGCACTCTCGGCCCTGAACCCGCCGGCCTTCAGGTCCGCCAACATCGCGTCGGCCGCCGCTCTTATGTTGACCGTCACGGTCTGGTCCGGGCGGATCGCTGCGAGCGCTCGCTGAGCATCCTCTTCGTCCGCTTGCCGACCATACGGAAGGCGGACGGCGACAAACTGGGCTTCATAGCCGCTTCCTCTTAGATCCCTGACGGCCCTCTGGGTCAGGAGCCCCGCTGTGAGGGAGTCCACGCCACCGCTAATGCCGAGCACGTAGCAGCGCATAGGCGCCGCGACGAGATACTCCTTCAGGAAGGCGATCCGCTCCTCGACCTCGCGTTGCGGATCAAAGTGCGCAGTGACGCCGAGTTCGGCTCCAATTTCTTGAGGTTCTGGCATCCACACCCCCCGAAGTATGCTCTGTGATTGGTCGAATGCACTAGCAGGATTAGCGGTTCCCCATGAGGGCACGATCGTAGCACAGAAATCTTACCGCCCTTGCACTCCAGTTGCCAAAGTAAGTCCCGCAGTGGCCATGGTCTCTCACGGTACGCTGCCATTTCCTCCACGGCGAGCCTGTCTCACCTCTTGCGCGATGTTGGGCGATACCTTTATGAAAACCGGGCCCAGGACGGGGCGGCAGCATTTGAAATGCTTGGCCGCATCCTCAAGGCTGATGAGGGGGGGGGGACGTGTAAGGCGTGCTGCCACCGCCTCCGACAAGCACGATCTTGCCTGCGATCGGCTGAGGGAAGCCTTCCAAGATCTTGAAGGCGGTCAACCCGTCCTGCAGACCTTCCTCGTCGACGAAAAGCGTGTGCGCTCATCGAACCGCACGACCTCCAGCAGGCGGCAGGGACCATGTCCGAGAGGAGCTTTTGTCACAATCGTTGTTGCCAAGCTGAAGAAAGCGATCGCCATGGCCGAAGCTTGTGAGACGGCGAGGTTCGGTTTGTTGGTGCGCGTGAAGCGTCACCGGTCGCATGCCTTCCGACCCGGTCCGCGCCTTCATTATAACGCCAGCGGCAACGTGGGGACGAAACACCGGTCACTGTGTGCATTACGCCTCAGCACCTTTTCACGCGGTCCACCCAGCCTCTCTAGTCGCGAGGGCCGGCACGGAAGATTACGCCATCCATCAACAAATCCGCTTACGCCTCCGTGATTTTCACAAACCCCTGCTGAACAAGCTGAATCGTTCTCGCCATCGCATCCGTGTTTATTTTCACGTTCGGAAGGAGGTCCGCGTTGCCCCAGCCGTTCGCCTTCGCGGTCGCACCGCAAAGCTCGATCTCGACGCCACGCGTCACCAAATCCGCGATCAACTCCCGGTTGTGATTTCCTGCGGCGATCTTCCTAGACGCGTTGTAGGCCTCGTCATGAAGAGTAAGGTGTCCTGCGTTGGTGTGGAATACCACGATCACCTCGGCATCCGCGTTCCAGTCTGCGATGTCATCGATCGAACACCGAAAGGCCAACGGCAAACTTGTTGTCGATGTCGATTGATGACGTCCGACGTTTGTCCCACCGCCAATCGAAGGTGGCACCGAAGAGGAGATTCTCATGCCCTTTGTGAACATCAAACTCGTGGACGGCGTGTTTACGAGCACCCAAAAACACGCGCTCGCGAAGGCGATTACGGATGTCATGGTGAAGTTCGAGGGGTCCGAGGCGTTCAGGTCCGTGACCTGGGTGTTAATCGAGGAACTTCACACCGATGGCTGGCACATTGGCGGTGAGCCGTTCTCCGGCCCTCCTTCGCTTATGGCCACTCGGCCGTTCGAAGGCGGTGTACGAGATGATAGACGGAAATCCGACCTCCCGCGACGAGTTCGCCGCTGTACTGCCACCGACCCCAGAGGTCACCTAGTTGTTTGGTGCCAGCTCTTTGATGACGAAAATGCAGGATCGGCTTGGCGAGGCGATTGAAGAGAAGCCAAACGTCCTACAACCTCATGCCGACGGAACTCGATGTTTACAAACCGGAGCGTTGGGTGAACGACGCGCTGTTCCGCATCGAGGTCAGGGACGCTTATCATCGCCTGCTTTAACAGGGCTGGACGGACGCCCTCCGGCAGCTTCATCCCGGCGAACGCATTGACACCTTCTGGGACTACTTCCGAAGCGCCTTCGCGAGGGATGCCGGCCTCGCATCGATCACTTCTTGCTCAGCCCGGTTGCCGCCAAGAGGCTTTCGGCTTCGGGGGTCGACAAGCATGTCCGGGGATGGGAGCACACGAGCGATCACGCGCCGACCTGGATCGAGCTTTCAGATGGACCTGAGGAGAAGGTCAATGACGATGAATGATTGGCGCGCCGAGCTGCGCCTCAAACTGGAAAACTGGTCGACGCCGCCGTCGTTGCCGGCGCGCGGCAACAGGATGTCTACGCCGCTATTTTTGACGATTGGACAACTTCGGCTCGCCTACGAAGGAGACCCTGATCCCGCCGAAGACATCAGCGAACAGGTCATCGAAGAACCGTCCAACAATTGGCCTCCGCCGACAAAGGCTGAGTGAAATTCGAGAATGATCCAGCACGGACCCATACTGGGCGTCGCCGGTCAGAACGGGATTATAGAGCCGCGCCGGGGCGGAGACCGAAGAGGCAGATGGCGGCAGCGACGGCCAACTCGAAGGAGTTTGATGCTTCACCCCAGCGAGCGAAGCAAGGTCCAGGGCGCGAATGAATCCTTGTCTTCGGCACGGTCCGCTGCGCATCGTTCTCCGCCGTGTCGCTTCTTTACAGGTCGGTTTCCCGCCATCCAAGACACGGGCGTTCGGGACTTCGTGGTGGGCGTCTTCCAGCGGGAGAACTGGACCGTCGGGGGACCTCGGACGAGATCGTTGGGTATCAGCCTCATGATCTCGTGGACTCCGGGCCGCCAATGCACACAGGGAGTGATGTCCTATGCCTTCACGAACGCATAGCCGCTCCCGCGACGCTCCGCATACCCGATGCCTGGATACGCCCAGTGATAGCCGAGCATCCGCAAATTCTCGGACGCAGCCCGATCCAAGAGCATTTGCCTGCTTTTGAGCGCGGTCTCCGCATCGGTATCGAAGCCGAAATGCCATGAAGGATGCTCGAAGAAGATGACATCATTGGTGCAGGCGTCCCCTGTGACGAGGAGGTTCCCGTCGCCGGCGAGTTCGATTGAGATGTGACCTGGCGTATGGCCTGGGGTGCCAACGACCAGCATGCCAGGTACGATCTCCTCGCCCGGTTTGACGAGTGTCAGTCGGTCCCGTACGGCGAACAGGTCGCGCTGGGCCCCCTGCGCGAAACCGTGCAGGACTTGAGGCATTTTGGCTTCGAAGTTCTTGTCGGTCCAGAAATCCCATTCGACCCGGCTGACGAAGTAATGGGCATTGGGATACAGAACCTTGCCGTCGGAGGTGGTCGTCGCGCCCGAGTGATCGGGATGGGCATGGGTGAAGACGACCTTCGTGATCTTCGCGGGGTCCACGCCCAAGGCGCTGAGGTTGACCGCGAGCTTCCCGGCCGTGGACTGGAAATTCGACCCGGAGCCGTTGTCGATCAGAATGAGGTCGTTGCCGTGGCGGATGAGTGGAATGTTGGCCTGCACGGGCGCGCCTTGGTCGTTGCCGCCGAGCCTTGCCATTATCATCTGCCGTTCCTCGGGCGTGGCGTCCGGCAGGAGTATTTCGGCCGGCAGTGTAATGAAGCCGTCACTGACGACGGTGATGTCGAACGCGCCGTGCGTGAACCGATGGAAACCGGAGGCGTACACGCTTGGCGGGAACATTGCGGCCGAAGCCGCCGCGGCGGTGACTGAGAGTATGTCGCGACGCGTGAATAGCACTGCTCTTGGATCGCTCATCTCGTCTCTCCTCTCAGCCGATACCGTGCGGCCGCATGTTTCAGCGAGAGGTGCGGCCCGAGGTCGCGTCTTGTCCTTTCATGCTGCTCCCAGAGGTCGCTGTCGGCGAGCGAGGGGATCGTCACCACCTCGCCACGATCGAAGCCAGCTAGGGCCGCGTCCACCATCTCGCCCGCATCCATCATCATGTCCGCGGGGATCGCGCTGATGTCGATACCGGCTCTGTCGAATATCTCGGTGCGCGTAAACCCCGGAAGCACGGCTTGCATTCGGACGCCGTGCGGCTCGAGTTCTGCGGAGAGCGCCTGCGTCAGAGCAAGAACGAACGCCTTTGTCGCAACATAGGTCGCGTTGAAACGCTCGGGCAACAGCGCCACCGCGGAAGCTATGTTTATGATCGCTCCGTTGCGGCGGCGCGCAAAGGCGCTCGCCGCCGTCGCGGTCAGGGAATGCAGGACGTCGACATTGAGCTGCACCATATTGCTGAGACAGTTAAGGTTCGATGCCAGCAAAGGGCCGTTCGGGCCGATGCCGGCACAGTTCACAAGCAGGGATATCCCGGCGTCCGTCCGAAGCTTCGCCAGTACCCGCTCCAGATCGGCAGGGCTGGTAAGGTCTGTGATCAGAGGCGTGACGACCACGCCGTGGTCGCCTGACAGGCTGCTGGCCAATGATTTCAGGCGGGCGAAGTCACGGGCGACGAGAATAAGATCGTGACCCCGGCGAGCCAGGCGTTCGGCGTATACCGCGCCGATGCCTGATGAGGCTCCGGTGATAAGTGCTGTTCCTTGTGTCATTTTGCTTTCCTATTCGCTTGAGTGGCGTTGAGAGCGGTCATGGCACGGCCGCCACGATGAGGAGAGCGCCGCCGATAGCTACGGCATCCTCGATGAGGGCGACCGGAGTGTCGCGTCTAAGCGCTGCAGCGAGTTTGCCTCGGGCGGCAGCACCCCCAAGCGTCCCGGCAATCGCACCAAGCGTGCCAGCGAGCAAGCCTCCAGCGAGAGACCCTCCAGCCGCGCCAACGGTGCCCCCGGCGAGTGCCCCCATGAGAATGCGAGCGCCGAATTGCATCGGCACTTTGCGGGACGGGGTGTTCGGGAGCTGATCGGTGACGAGCTCGATGAGCGCCAGCGCCGTGAAAATCCAGGGCGTCCACCTGTATCCCATGAAAGCGAGCGGCGTCCCGGAGACATCGAACCAGTCGAGGTGGGCCGCCCAGGCGACGGCCGCCGGGGCTGTCATTGCACGAAGGCCTGCGATGATGCCGATGAGCAGTGCGAGGACGGTTGTCACCAGTATTCCCCCTTTTCGATGCGTCTTTATCGCCTTGTCAGGCAAACAGGATGGCGAGCCGCACCGAAACGATGGTCTCTGTGCAGCTCGCCTCGCCAAGGCGGCGGGTCAGTCGCGGATGAAGTCCAGCAGGTCCGCGTTTATGATTTCGGGGTGGGTGGTGCACATGCCGTGAGGCAGGCCTTCGTAGGTCTTGAGCGTGCCGTTCTTTAGGAGCTTGACCGAAAGCGGAGCGGAGTCGGCATAAGGGACGATCTGGTCGTCGTCGCCGTGCATGACCAGCGTCGGCACCGTTATCCCCTCGAGGTCTTCGGTGAAGTCCGTCTCGGAGAAGGCCTTGATGCAGTCGTAATGGGCCTTCGCGCCACCCATCATGCCCTGCCGCCACCAGTTGTCGATGACGCCATGGCTGATTTTCGCGCCGGGACGGTTGAAGCCGTAGAACGGCCCGGCAGGAACGTCGAGGAAGAACTGGGCGCGGTTGGCGACGAGCGCGGCGCGAAAGCCGTCGAAGACCTCGATCGGCAGGCCGCCGGGGTTCTTGTCCGACTTCACCATAACCGGCGGAACCGCGCCGATCAGCACGGCTTTCGCAACGCGCCCCGGCTTGGCCCTTGCGACATAGTGCGCGACCTCGCCGCCGCCCGTTGAGTGGCCGACATGGACCGCGTCCTTGAGATCAAGTGCATCCGTCAGCGCCGCGACATCGGCCGCATAGGTGTCCATCTCGTTGCCGGACCACGTCTGCGTCGAACGGCCATGGCCGCGGCGGTCATGCGCGATGACACGGTAACCCTTGTCCAGGAAGAACATCATCTGGGCGTCCCAGTCGTCGGCGCTCAGCGGCCACCCGTGATGGAAGACGATGGGCTGGGCGTCGCGTAGTCCCCAGTCCTTGTAGAAGATTTCCGTTCCGTCCTGGGTCTTGATGAACGACATGTCCTCACTCCTCTTCCCGGTTGAAGTCTCTGGAGGCGCGGCCGACGTTTTGCCGGGCAACACCATTGCGGCGTGTGGCCTCCGCCGTGAATGCGTCTGATTGTTCATCCATTTGCATCTTCCTTGCGGTGTGTGCCTGAACGATTACAACCTCCTCCAGAAAGGGCGTTTTCGCGAGTTAAGTGTCGTAAATCCGTGCAAAGGAGCGGTGTAGCCAGCCGGTTACGCCGTCGTCGCGAACTGCCTGCGAAGTTCGATCACGTTCAGGAGTGCGTGTGCCGCGAGCGTCGCAGCCTGCCCACTGTCCCCGACGACCAGCAAGCCGCTCCCCGCGCCATCGGCAGCGATGTCGAGGCCTCGGCCGGGGATGATCGCCACGGGCTTCTGGTCTGCCAGGAATGCGCGGATTACGGGCGCGACGCCCAGCTCGTCCGCCTCCGAGATTGATCCTGAAAATCCGAAGCAGAACGCTGCGTCGAAATCGTCGATGACGATCTGGTCGAGGCTCAGGGTATCCGCAAGGTCATCTCGCGCCTCGCGATCCGAGAGAAAGCGTTGAACGCATGGCTCCTCGCTTGGGCACTGGCGCAGATCGGAAGCAAGTGCGGCATATCCGCCCGTTGGCGTGGCGAGAACGACGTCCGCCTCTAAGTCCTTGAACATGTAGTAGACGGGCGCAATTCGCTCTATGCGTATTTCATCGTTCGGGGACTCTCCGACCATATCCGCCGACAGAATGACCAATAGGCGGATCGGTGTGGCATGGTCCATTTGCACTCTCCTCTTCCGGGCACTTGTGCACGGATCGGGGAGGGCGGACGAGTTGAGAGTTGTAAATCGGTGTAAACGGTACGCTCTAACCGAACCTCACGAAGCCACGGAAGGATCGCCTGCGGGACTGATTGGCGGTGGGTGCATCCCCCCTTGGGCAGCGGCCAACGCGGCGTGACACTGGGCGATGTCCTCCACGATGAGACGTTTCCATCCCTCCGCCCTGTCGATGAGGGCGCTTTCGAGAGCGGTTTCGAACGCGGCCAGTGCCGACGGTCCACCGCCCGCCGTCTGGGCTTCTATCTGCCCCTTGACTCGATGAAGCTCGGGCAGGCACCAGCGCTCGCCAGAAGAGGCGCAGCGGCCGAGCGCTGAATTTATTACCACCAGCGCCTCATCTAGGCAGCCTAAGGCGGCAAGAGCTTTGGCCTCCGTCGTCTGGAAGATCGTCTGGAAGAGCGTGAAGCCTGCCCCGACGAGCACGCCCATGCTCGAGCGTATCTGCGTCAGGCACTCGCTCGGCTTTCCCGCTCTGAGCTGAAGTTCGGCCTCGAAGCAGTCCGCATAGGCGTTCCAGACATCGAGTGACAGCGCTTTCGTGTGTTCGCGCAAAAGCTGGATGTATTCTGCTGCGAGCTCGTTCCGGCCGGAAAGCAAAGCTATGGGACATGCCGCCTCCGCCAGGACGTTGCTGAGCGAAAGGTGGTGGCGGATGTCCAGCGCTTGACTGAGAGTCTCTGCGATCTCACGGAGGGCGGCCTCCTCTTCCCCAAGGACCCAAAGGCACCGCGCCAGAATGATCCTCGCGGTCACTCGCTGGTCGAACTGGAAACGGACGGAATGCCGCCCGTCCGGAACAGTTTCGTAATCGGCCAGCATCATCCGGAGCTCGTCCGCCGCTTCGGCATGTCGGCCGAGCCAGTGCAGCGTTGCTCCATGCATGCGGCGTCCGATGATAACGTCTGCCCAGTCAGGCGCGGATGGCGCGGCTGCCAGATAACGATCGACCAGCTCGAGGGCGGGTCTCGGCTCCCCTCGGTTTATGACGTCTACCCACAGCGCCCATATGGCACGCAGCTGGTAGTCGATGTCGCCCAGCTTTTCCGCGATGTGCAGGGCGGTCGTCCATGCGGCTATGCCATGCTTCGACCCATCGGTGGATCGCATCTGTGGCCATCCAAGCGCTGGGTACAGCTTCATCCTGCTCCGCTCGTCGAGGTCGGGCCGCACGTCGAGGTGGCCGAGCGCCTTGGTTACGGCGACCAGACATTCGTCGAGTAGGGAGAGGCGGAAGAAGAGGGGCAGAGCGGCCACAGTCAATCGTACCCCTCGGAGGATGTCGCCCGATTTGCCGAAGCCCCAGTCGAGCGCAGCGCGAAGGCCAGGCACCTGCTGCGCGAAATCCTGCGACCACTCGTCCATCGAGACGGAATAAATCTCCTCTTCCGCCGCCTCCAGCAACGCGGTGAGGTGTTCGGAAAAGCTGGACATGACAACGGAGAACTCTCCGGCGTCGGCCAGTTTCTCCGAAGCGTAAAGGCGGGTGGTGTCGAGCAGGCGATAAACAGGCTCACCGTAATGGGTGTCCGCGACCAGCAACGATTTCGACACGAGCGCCGCAAGAAGGTCGTCGGCTTCGGCGCTGGAGATAACGGCGCGCGCGGTTTCTCCGGTGAAGCCGCCTGGCAGGACCGAAAGTTCTTTCAGAGCCTGCTGCTCGGGGGGCGGGAGGCGCAGATAGCTCCAGTCGATCGTCGCACGAAGCGTCTGATGCCGCGGAAGCGCCGTCCTTCGGCCGCGCGACAGCACGCGGAAGCAATCGGAGAGGGACCGTGACAGTGCGGCTATGCCAAGGGACTCAAGGCGGCCCGCCGCAAGCTCGATTGCCAGCGCGATGCCGTCGAGCCTCGAGCAGATTTCCGCGACGTAGGGCGCGTCGACATCCGAAAGTTCGTACCCTCCAAGACAGGCGTCGGCACGATCCACGAACAGCTGGACCGCCGGGGAGATCAAAGCGGCCGCGGCGGTGGCGGCAGACGGAGGAAGACCCAAAGGCTGCAGGCGGTAGACGCGTTCGCCACGTGCGCGGAGAGGCTCGCGGCTCGTTGTGAGTATTCGCGGGGATGTCGTCTGATCCAGCAGCGCTTCCGCGAATTCGGCGGCGTGCTCCACAACGTGCTCACAACTGTCCAGGGCGACCACCACATTACGCCCATCAAGATGTGCGTTTATTTCCTTCAAAATGTTGTCGGTGCGGATCAGGATGCCCAGCTCCGAGGCGACCACGGTGGGGATCAGAACTCCGTTCCCGACTTCCGAGAGGTCGATCCAGACAGCATTAAGGTCTGCCGCACACCTCGACAAGACGGCTTTCGCGACGGTTGACTTGCCAATGCCGCCTGGTCCGCAGATCGTGACCAGCCGCTCCTTGGTCAGCTGGCCCGCAATTCCTGCGATGCTTTCCTCCCGGCCGAAAATGCGCGCGGGAAAGCGTCCGGAGTTCGAATTCGCGAGCGGAGCGACACGTGGGGAAGCTGCCTGGTTGTCCCGTTCCAGAGGGGCGATGAACGCGTATCCGCGTCCCGGAACGTTGCTTATGAACCGCGGAGAACGTTGGGTATCCCCAAGTGCCTTTCGGAGCGCCGAGAGATGCACCCTGAGGTTCGCCTCGTCGACGAACGTGTTGGGCCAGACCTGCTTCACGATCTCGTTGTTGGTCTTCAACTCGCCGGGATGCGATGCGAGGAATGACAGGATGTCGAGCGCCCGGCTTCCCAGCGGCACCGCTGCTCCCTCCTTCAACAGGCTGCGCCTGGAGGGGATTAACCGGAATGGCCCGAAGCGTATTTCCTCTTCCAAAGCGCCGTCCTCTTGGAACTACCGAAGATTGAGCCGGCGACGCGTTCGTTGTCAATGAAACCGCAAAAGACGGTGACATCGCTACAGGCCGCCGGGTACTAGCCTGCGTACAATCTCACCCACTTTTGGTGAACCCAGCCTGACATGACGGCCCAGTATAAGGCTGCGTAGAAATCCATGGTGCTGTGACGTTACAGTGCTGCCGCTGATTGGAGTAAACGACGCCGAACCACTTGCCCCTCGCTGTGCAAATACACTTCTTCGCCGTTATGAAGGCGGTCGATTTCCGCATACTTGGGGCCAGGCCCGCTTCTGACGGCTAGAAACCCGTCGCCTGAAGGATCGAGCCCTTTCCACTACACCGTTTCCGCCGCACGCATCAGTATCGGGATCGGCTTCGATCACAACGGGAACGTGGGGCCTTCTGCCGGGTTCCTGGCGGCTGAACTAATCGAAATCAACGGAGGCGAGGTCCGACGCAACTTAAAGATCAAAACAAATGTAAAATAGCTTTACTTGTTAGGGGATGCGCGGGCCTGGGCCGGATCGCAAGCTGCGGAGCGCAAGCTGCAGGGACTAGCGAAACCGGGCGCGTTAGTAGTCAGTTTCGTGCTACGGGCTGAGCCTGGCACGCCTTCCGTCGCCTTTGAACGGCGCTCCGCAGATTTCTCGAGCCAGTTAACGATCCAGCCGAAGCCGTCCCATTCGCGCCCGTCGAGCGGATCAGCAAAAGCGTTGGTTCTTTTCTTGCGGTGTTGGGTTACTAGCTCTCTATATACAATCGTCCATTGCAGTAACATCTCGTTTCTCCGCCATGCTGTCTGGCCAGAATGTGGTTCGTGGCGGCTTGAAGATGTAGACGCACAAGCGAAAGGCACGTTTCAGAGATGAAACTCGAGAATTGGGATGATCTTCGTTTGTTCCTGCACGTCGCTGAACAAGGCGGGCTGGCGGGTGCCGCCGAGAGGGCGGGCGTCAGCGCGCCTACAATCGGACGGCGCATGCTAGCGCTTGAACGCGCCATTGGGAGAGCGTTGTTTGTACGGGCGCGTACGGGATACGAGCTTGCACCGGACGGACACGTTCTGCTGGAGCGCGTGAAGGCGATGTATGAGGCGGCGCAAGATATCCACAACTGGCAGGAGTCGGTGCACTCGCTGCCAATGGTGCGGCTTCTTTCCGACAGCACGTTGTCGTGCTTCACGGCCGCGAGCTTCAACCGCCTGTGGTCGCCCAGCGACTCGTTTCGCGTGTGTTTCAAAACTTCCGAGGCCATCCTTGACCTGACGTACCGCGAAGCAGACATAGGACTAGCCGCCGAGCGGCCGGAGACTGGTAATGTCGCTGCCCGCCGTTCCGTCCGGATCGCCTACGCGCCCTACTGCGCCCAGGGTTTTGATCAGCAACGCAACAACAACTGGGTGTCGCTCGGCACCGACGTCGCAAATCAGCGGTGGAAGCGGTGGACGTTTGAACATCGGGGCCAGTTCATCACAAACTGGGTGAATGCACCTCGTTCGATGTTCGATCTTGTGAAGGCGGGAGCGGGCGTCGGTGTTCTGCCGTGCTTCATCGGCGATCGCGATCCCGGCTTCCTTCGGGCGGGCCACGTGATTGACGAGCTGAGCCACCACTTGTGGATCGTGCTGCATGATGACGAGCGGGAGCGGGAATCCGTCCGCGCTGTCGCTGACCGTCTGTCGGCGCTGCTTGCAGCGAACGCCCCGCTATTCTGTGGATTCACCGGGCAAGATCCCTTGTGAACGGAGCGGGTAAGCGACCCCAGCAGGCTCAAGTGCGTGATCCGCTGACACATCTGTTCACCTCAACTTGACGCGCATAAGGTCGCCAGTCACCCTGCTCCCCCCCCCCGACCATGCCTAATGCTTGAGCCCGACCCTGCCCTTTGACCGGCCGGAACTTCCGCTGGGTGACGTCGGGGTGTTTGGCGCGCGGGATTGACCGCGTGCGCCGGCTTTCGAGGCACGCCTCGACCTCGGCAAGATCCCAGACGACGCATCTGGGTGAAAGGCCAAAGCGGCGTGGAAATTCTCCGCGCTGCTCCATCTCGTAAATGGTGCTGTCCGCCAGAGGAACGATTTCTCGCAGCTCGTTCCTCCGGATCGAACGTTTGACGGGCCTTTCGCTAACGGAAGGCATCTGAGGCTCCTGATCGTGGTGCGATGATGCAATTGGAGCCGATATATGCCGATAAGGGCCAGCAGAAATTGGCCGCACGCGACGGCGGCGCCCGCACCAATCTCTATGACGAGGTCACCGCGAAAATCATCAACGAGCTGGAGCAAGGGCGGTTGCCCTGGGTCCAGCCCTGGGGCCATTTCTCTGCCAGGCGCACCCAGAACGGCGCTTAATCCGAGAGGACAGGCATCATGGCCCTCACATGGGCGTCGATCCGCTCCAGAACGATCGAAGGGACAGCATCACGTTCCGGCAGTTTCCACCAATGCGCATCGATTTGCTTGACCGTCTCGCGGACAGTTTTGAGGACGGCGGGTTCTGGAAGCCGCGCCCGATTGGCGAAAGCCTTCCACCGTGGCAGCGTCAGTGCCTTGAACGCGCGCTCGCCGCCAAGTGACAAAGCCAGATTGTCAGCCGGAATATAGGGGACCGTCGAAAGCACGTCGTAGATCGGCGCCATGGCGGGCGAATTACCGTCACCGGGATAGATCAGTGACCAGTTTTTCAGGTGCATGTCGCCATTGCCCATGACCACCGACAGGGTCAGGCGGCGGACGAACTCCAGCGCCGCTACCGGCGAGATCGCCACACTCAGCGCCGCGGCTATGTCATGATAGGCCGCGCCTTCGTATTTTCGTGCCGGATAGATGCCGAAGACCTGGGCGAAATCCTCGATATGGATTCGTCGCGCGCCATCGGCGCGATCGAACCGCCTGATAAGAAGGACCAGCCCCTCGGCCAGGGTCTCGAACTCTTCGGGAATGCCTTCGAACTGGTCTTTGCCGACCAGCTCGCGTTCGGGCACGTCCATGCCGATCGCTTCCGACAGCGCGAGATTGGCGAACTCGTTCTCCGACACGCCTGGAAAGGCGGTCGAAGGAAATTTGGCGATGTACTGACCGTCGCTGTCCCCGAGCGGCACTGTCAATCCGCCGCCCTTGCCGGTGTTTTTCATCACCGAAAGCTTCATCTGCACGCCAGCGAGCGAGAAGCGCGCTTTCGGCTCGCCCTCAACTGCAGCCGTTGCGGCGACGATATCCCCGTTACTCGGGACAACCCGCACAGCGCCTGGCAGGTCGGCGCCCAACGCGGCCAGCAGATCGAAATCATTGCTGGGCCGGACGGTCCGGGCGTGATGCTTTTCCATCGCCTCGCGCAGTTTGTCCTCGGGCAGGAGGTTGGCGAAGAAGGCCGGCAAAGCTCCCGCCACCGGGCGTGGATCCTTGCGCAATCCTCCCGTCGCCGCGCGGAAGGACAAGCTCAACACAGGATGCCCTCCGCTCGCGCGGTAGGCAGGATCGAAGCTGAAGGCGTTGAAGTCGCCCGGTGTCCTGACGATCGTGCCGACCTTCACCTCATTGAGGAGAACATCGAGAGACATGACGGTTTCGGCGGAGCGGGCATTATTCATCATCACCCTCCGCTTGTGGGCTGAAAGCCGGCCGGTCGTCCTCGCCCTGCGGGCTGAGTAGCGCCTGGATGGCCGGAACCATCGCCTGAGGAACCAGCATCATCTCCAGGCCAAGCGCCCTGGCAATATTGATCAGAGTCGTGGCGCGTGCCGCTGCGGCTCCGGTTTCGACATCGCGATAGCGGGGACGGGATATGCCGGCGAGATCGGCGACCTGTTCCTGCGTCAGGCCCGCCGCCAGCCGTGCGCGCCGAAAATGGTCGCCGATGATCTCCAGAGCTTCTGCCTCGGCTTTCATATGAATCCTTTACAGATCAATTTTCTCGATTTGATCTGGATACATATCACTGTGAAATGTGGGAGGCAAGGTAATGATCTGCAAACATATCTCGGCAAGATAAGGTGTTACGTCCGAGGATCATTCGGCAGGTGTTCAATGGTCAATCCCATCAGCCTTCGGCGGCCGAATCAGTTGTCGATGGGCGACGAATTTTAACAGCAGCGCTTCCGGCGCCGGCCAGGGGAGGGGGGCGCCCGTCGCCAGTTGGCACCAGGCCTCGAGTTAGCCGAGGTCGGAGGCCAGCGCGCGCAGCGTATTCTCGCCCATGCCCTCCTGCGCCAGGTGCTTGAGTGTGGCGACGTCGTCGTCGGTCAGCAAGGCGGCGAGTTGATCGCGCCGGTCGAAGGGCAGGATGGCGTCGAGCGCGTCTAGATGTTCGGCACGGCGGTGGACCGCTTGGCTGTCCGAGCCCGCCGCTCTAGGATTATCGACCATGGTGCGTAGCCTTCGGTGCTCTTGCGGAAGTTACGGAAAATCCGTATATTCCGGAAAAAGGAGTGTTGAAATGACGTCGACCGTGACCGCCGCGGCGGTTTCAAAGAATTTCGGGGCCTACCAGGATGCCGCTGTGCGCGAGCCGGTGATCATCACCAAGAATGGTCGCCCGCGTACCGTGCTCCTTGCCTATGAGGACTATCTGCGGCTGTCGCGCCGCGACCGTCGCGTCGAGGCGACGGCGGATCTGAGCGACAACGATCTTGCCGCGGTCGAAAAATCCGAAATGAAGCCGGGCTTCGATCATCTCAATGCCGAACTACTGACGGACAAGCATGCTGCCGACTGAAATCAAGGTCGGCCACGTCTTCCGGTATTCGTATCTCTGGCACTGGCAACACCTCGAAGGCCGCGAAGAGGGCGACAAGTATCGGCCCTGCCTGGTGCTGGCGTTGGTCACCACGCTTGAGGACGGCACGCCGGTCGTGCGCGTGCTGCCGATCACCCATACGCCGCCGGCCCGCGCTGACGAGGCGATCGAGATCCGCCGGCGACCCTGCCGATGGTGCAGAACGATGTGAAGTCCAACATCGAATGACTTTTCCAGTATCCTGACTTACGCGCATAAAAGGCATCGATGCTCAGGCGCTCTAGTTCCATAATAAGCCTTATCTGATTTTTGCATGTAGCCGCAAAGTTAAAGTGTCCTGTTTCTGCAATGTAAGAATGTCACTCTCCCCGGGTTTAGATGACCTGGGAGATTGCGGATGGGATTGATTGCGATGAGCGAGCGTGATCTGCAGCGGATT
>Ga0315915_1000523_pt1 | contig 40110 bp, 19 predicted proteins | sample MpolbnodulesMG_FD_207738 | JGI IMG/M metagenome (GOLD analysis project Ga0315915, IMG submission 207738) | Medicago polymorpha root nodule microbial communities from Los Angeles, California, United States - branched nodules | ecosystem: Host-associated > Plants > Roots > Nodule | place: USA...
AGAAATTAAAAATAATCAATGAAAAACTCATTCAAACATTCCATCAAACACTTGGAGTGTAAATTATACATAAACCCTAAAACTCATAACTACAACATAAACATGCAAACATCTAAACATTTAAGCAGTATAAGTCATTTACATGTAAATATAGTCATTTCTTGCAAAAAAAATCAAAATTTAAACAAACTCTAAATCTAAAAAAATTCTCTAAAACTCAAAACTACAACATAAACATGCAAACATCTAAACAATTAAGCAACACAAGTCATTTTCATGTAAACATTGTATGATTTCTTGCCAAAAAAACCAAAATTTAAACAAAATCTAAAAAAATTCTAATTTAAGAGATCAAATCTAACATATAAACATAAAAGGTTAATGGTGTTTGATTATTAAAACTTACTTATTATTGGAGTGTTGTTTGATTTGAACTTGAAGGAATTTTGGATTTGGGTTATTTGAGAGAGATTTTTGAGATTTTTTGAAATTTTAGATGACAAATGATGAAATGAGGTGTTCTGCCTTGTTTAAAACAGCATGTAGCGTGCGTTAACTAACGCAGCGTTAGTTAACTCACGCAGCGTTAGTTAAGTAACGCAGAATTTAACACTTGCGTTACTTAACTAACGCAACGACATTTTCGACATGGTTGCAGAGCGCGAGTGTTTTGTGTTGGGAAAAGAGCAGAATTCTTATATTTTTTGAGTTGGATTTTCTTTCAAAATTTACAGATTCATCTTTTTAATCGGTTGAACTGCATATATACAAAATTCATATAATAAACAAACGTCAGATTAAAATTATGTTGGAATGAACTTAATACAGTATCACAACGACATTTAAAGTGCAACCTGGATAAAAAAATTCAACGAGGAAGAGTTCATGGGAGTACGAAGGTTACAAAGTTAACAGTGATTAAACGGTGTTTAAGTGGAAGGGTGGCGTTTGTCAATTTCATAACAAAATAAGGGACGTTTGTGTTTAGTTTAAAACTAGATGGGGTGTTTGTGTTATTTAACTAAACCTAAAGGGAGTATAGTGTAATTTGCCCTTATATTAATGCACTCCATCAATTTAAATAAATGAATATCGTTTATTTTTGTAAAAAAAATCTTAAGTATGTGACATAAAATAAATATACATTGTAAAAGTGACAAGAAAACTATTTGTATTATTTTTTGATAAACATCTTGGACAAAACACGAGCACTGACAAGTAAATATATGTTGGAAAAGGGCAAAAAAGTGTGGTCACTTTACATGCACCAAATTGCATTGGTGCTGGCTTTTCAACTCTTCTACCTGTTGCTGTATTATAAAAATCTTGATGATGCTAGTTTGTCTATATGGGAATCAACTATATTTTAGTGTAAGTACTAGTTTTACCAACCCTTGAATTATAAACATTAATGTAAGGTTCAAATGAAAAATGCACAGGGACAATGTGACGCATTGCATTATCAACATTTCAGAAACCTACATTAAGAAGAGGCATGCATGTGATGATCACTTTATGTTGATAGTAGAGGGTCATTTTCATGCAACTATAGTTGTTTAAATTTTTAAAACGAAGTCAATGTTTCTTTTTCCATTTTTTTTCTTTCTTTCCTTACGTTGTCAAGGCTTAGAACATCTTGGTACTACATGGAGAAGCTACCTGCTAAGGTCCTTGGGTTGCCTTTTAATAGGATTTGGAAAGGAGTGAGAGGACAGAAGAAAATAGAATGGAAATTGATAATTGGGAAGAAAGAATGCTTGAAAGAAAAGTAAAACTCTTATTGAATAATTTATGAACCAATACGAATTTTGATCATCCCATCCCATGTTTTTCATTTTGATAGAGGTGAATTTAGCTATTTTGTTAATAATCAAACTACGTGGCTACTCTCGCCAACGTGTGAGCTACTCCGTCTACTTTCCTCCTCATAAACTCAACTTTGGAGTTTTCAAGAAGAAAAAAAACGACTGGATTAATTGTTTACAATATGATATAATAGCAGCAAAATCAGACTAATTCTCTAATGACTATGAAAAGAATCCACCATTAAAATTTGATCATCATATTGAAATTCAACATGAATGGTTTGTATCGATGATCTCACTATTCAAATTAATTGGGTCCCACAATTATAAAATAAGTGATTTCAATAGTGAAATCTCTTATATCACACATTCATGTTGAATTCCAACTTAAGATGATCTAAATCCAACTGCTTTACAATTTTGGCAAATTGAGATTGAGATTCTAGATACAAATAACCAATCACAACTAATAACTTATCATAGCTAATTTTTGTGAAACAATTCATAACTAACTAAATCTATTTAGGTATACTCCCACTCAAGGAAGAAAGTAAATGCCTAGTTTTCTTAACTTTGACGGTAATGAATGAAATTAAGTTATGAGGGCAAAACCTTTATTAGAATATCAATGAGTCAATGTTATGTATACCAGTACCTAAATGAATTTGCAATAAATGTATATGAAATTAGAATTCTGGTTTTTACCCGACACATTTTGCTCATTTCTAACTGAAATTTTATAAATACCCATGTGTGAGTTAACTCACGCAGAGATTTACACTAGCATGAGTTAACTCATGCAAAAATTCACATTAACGTGAGTTAACTCACATAGTGTGAATTAACTCACGCAGGGGCATTATAGTCATTTCAGTTGGAAATGAACATTTTTTGTTGGGTAAAGAGCAGAATTCATAAAATTATAGGCAGTGTGATATTTAGAATCCGGGTCCATGTATTTGCACATGCTCGCCATTTGGGGTGACAACTATAATTAAGAAATATATATAATTTTTTTTTTTGAAAGAAAGGGATATATAGGAGTTGACAATGTGGAGTTTGTGTTTGTAACATGAGAAATAAGATTACAATATCTTGAAGGGTGGAGGGTTTCTTCAGGACCCTCATGGCAGATGGATCAAATGTTAAAATTGAAACATGTGATGTTTTTTATGTCGTAATCTGGGACATGTATCTAGGTTTGGACATGCATGGAGGAATAACATCACTTATCTTATAATGAAGAGTGATTCAAACATCTTGGTAGACATGATTACCAAAATGACTCTTACTAACGAGTGCTCCTTGGGTACTCCTTAAGGATTTTAAAATAAGAAATTATTCCATAAAAAAGTTAAATATTTCAATTTAAAGGCTTTAAAGAGTGTCTCGTGCCCCAGAGCACTCGTTAGCATTTTCCTTGTTAAAAATTGCAAATTTAGTGGGATGACTCTTACTTTGGTTCGACGTATTTGAAAACATTTGAATTTAAGTTGGACAATCAAAATTATCCATATTTCACGTAAATGCAATAGAACTGTATATTAGCTTGCTAATTTCAGCATTTCCATAGACTTGGTAAATTTTCATATTCTAGAGAATGTTGGAATCAATAGGGATCTTGAATTTCAGCCACTTGAAAATATCGCCTTTCTTGAGAATCTTTCCACACATTTGTTTTAGGATTGTCGTGTAGTATTATCCAAGAGGTGGGAAAATGTTGGTATTAGTATCATTTGTACTGCAAATATATCATGTAAACGAGCCCCGGGCACAATTTGCCAAAACAACATATAGTGGGTTGTCTTCCTATAATAGAAATTGACATTTAATGCAAGATGAAAGATATCACCGTAAATCCGTAATGGTGCATCTGGTCCAAGGTTCGTATATTGAGTTTGAGGATAGGGGTGGCTCCAAACTTCCATCTATAAACTAGAGTTTATTCAACATCATAGATAGCTACATTGCACAAACCCAAGCATAGTAATTATCTCTGTCCCATGGGGTAGAAACAAGGATAAATGATTATTCTCACCTCGATGGAGGTAAAACGGATTAGATGGGTTTGTGACTAAACCAATTCTTTAGAGGTTGGAGATGAGGAATGTTAAAAAAGAAATTGAACGGCAACCAAGGCTCCACATTAGCGCCTGGTACCATACAAATTATGAATTGGACAAAGCGAGGCAATTCTCATTAATGTGTAATGCAAGAGTTGATCGAATGCCGGTTGATGCATCGAATGCACTTGGATACATAAGCTATACATGCAGTAACTATCATACCAATCCCTATGAAAGCTGAGCCAACCAACTATTAGTTAGTGGGTCTTGCTAACGAGTGCCCCAGGGGGTACTCGTTGGCATTTCCCTAGGTTAAACTATTATCAGGTAGAACTACCGGCAAAGAAAATAGGAGAAATATATAATTTAATACCTAGGAAATCCAGTTTATCTTACAAAAGAAAAGAAAATTAAATAGCAAATTGGTCCATGTAACTGGTCAAACCTATTGTTCATTCACATCCAATTTGCGAAAAAAACAAATATACGATGTTCTGGAAATGGTCTGCAGGAGTTTCAACAAGATAAATATATACGGAAGAAGCAAATCAAAGGATCAAACCCTGAGCAGGAGCAGGACCAGGCTTGGAAGACTGCTGCTCACTTGCTGCTGCAGCTGCTTTTGAAGGCTCGGAAAGGACCTGTGCATACTGATCTTCAACCTGTCGCTTCTCTTGCTGTTCTGCATTCTCCACTTTCTCTTTTGTTTTTTGACTTACTTCCACAGCTGCCTTAGAAACCCTGTTAAAAGCACCCGTTACCCAAGAGGCCCCAGTAAGTACATAGCGATTCTTCATTATGGCAGAACCAGCAGTACTGACTGTCTGTTCAGCAGCTGCAAATGCTGATTTTGTCTTTTCGGAAACCAGAAACTTTTGATCCACTTCTCGAACTTTATCACTCACAACTGAAGCACCAGCACCTATTTTCTCACTAAGCCCAAGTTTTTGGTCAACAGATGCAACTGTTGCTGAGGCTTTCGATGATAACTGGAGCTTCTCATCAAAAGTCTTTGCTTTGTTGACAGCATCTTTGCCTAAGATAAAGCCTTTGGCTGCCATGCTGGAGACTACATCCTCTGCCTTCCGTAAAGCAGAGTCAGCACCACCAGGAGTTTTACTTTCACTTACCTGCAGAAGTTTACATATTTGTAAGGCTGAAATAGCCTACTTACTTGCATAATAAAGATTATAGAGTGTCTAAGACAGGCTCACAGGTGAAACCAGGGCATCAGGTGGAAGCTGGTAATCTGGATCCAGAGTTATTGTAACCGACAGGTCGACTATTGTTGCTCCCTGAAATATGTGAAACTAAGTTATATTTGGTTTTATGCATTGCAGTTTAAACAAACTTATTCACAAAGACAAACATAACACAAACTGATATAGCTACATTCAAACACACTGTTACATTAGAATAATACAATCAGAGGCATGTCCTACATCCCATACCATAGGTGCCAATCTTCCCAATTACCACAAACAAATAATCCCACCTAGAAGGAAACATCTAGTGGGCTAGAAAAGCATGCGTCGCAATTCACAAGCTCATATTAGCATCAGTAAGATTGTATAATAAACTGTCACACTCCCCCATATATATTCAATCTTGTACCGAAGGACTATTGAAATTTGAGGCGGTTCCATTGTTAGAAGATGTTTCTATCCAAAGCAGTAAAAGGAAAAGTTTCTAGCAATATGCAACACAGTAGTCAATACAACAAGCATTTCCAATAAGTCTCCACAAATAGAGAGAATAGTGAAAGACTTCTTAATAAGAGTATCAGTCATGTGGGACATCATGATTAGCAAATATAATGATTTTTTTATGTAACCCGTTAATACTGCATTATGTTCCCAAAAGGCTGAATATTTCAGGTCAATGTAATCCGTTATGGAACATGACCCAATCCTGTAGTTTTACCTTGAACTCTATATAGTGATTTATGAGAACAATAACGACAAATTAGATGGTTCTAACTTGAACTCTCAATAGTGATTTCTGAGGACAGTTGGTTGTTAAAATGAATTGAAGATAATACTAATATGGGTCATGCTAACTTGTGGGCACAAGTTAAGGAGCTAAAAAAGCGAATTAAAAGACAAGTTTTGTATTGAAAAGATAAATTTTTAAGTTATCAGATATTGAATACACAATTTCAAATAAAATACTTCTATATTTAGTTTCTTAACTTACAAGTTAGCATTTCCCTACTAATATATACTCCTCCGATCACAAATTACATGACATTGTAACAAAAGCAAAAATTTAATATTAAGTGACATTTAATTTATTTTTTTCATTAAAACATTAAATATTTTATTCACTTTCCCCCCAAATAAAACGTGTTTGTACCAAAAAAACAAAAACAAATGTAACGTGCATCAGTCCCTATTATACTCCAATATGTATCAGTGACTAGTCAATATTCCAGTAGTTAACAAATATAATTTCTCTTTCAAAAAAAAAACAAATATAATTTAGTAAAATTGTTGGGGAGGATAGCGCATTAAGTAATGGTTAGTGAATTACCGATAGCAACACTGCAGTCTCAGCTCCCTGTGAATCCTTGAAGGTAACATAAGCAGTTTGTGATCGTTCATCATGACTGTATCAATATATAGAAATTAGGAATTGTTATATAACAAAGTTTATAAACGAAAGGACTCAAAGAGAAGTGGCTGTACAAAACTAAGTGCGGTAACTGACCTCCGTAGTTCAACATATGCAATGTCCCCAGAAAAGGAAAAGAACTCTTGAATGTCCCGCTCGGTTGCTCCCAAGGAAACATTGCTGACTTTAACGGTTTTTATCTGGAAAATAAAAAAGAATGCAACTATTAAAAGTCTAAAACCATGAGTACCTACCTAAATTCAAATCATATTACTCATCTATACCGACTATCAAAGCAAAATGCCCTTATAGTATTTCTTATCAGTATGCTATAATGGCATCTACAATTGCTTCTCATAACTACTACTTATAAATTTATAAAATCACAGGTAAACATGGACAAGAAAAGATGATACCGAGTTAAAAGAATCATAACATAATTAAGAGATAGAAGTGAGTGTGTGTAGGCGCGCGCATGTGTGTTCCTTTTAAAAACAGGAGCAAGAAAAGAGGAACGAGGTAAAAACCTTAGGTTTATCATCTGGCTAGGATCATAACTTTAGGTAAGCTCTTTAAAAGGATAAGTCGTAATATCTGTCTTTCCTTGTATTATACACGGTTTTATTTGGAAGATATTATCGATATCATATCATCATCATAGGCATAAAATTATTCCACAATCAGACACGTGACTATGTTGTTAATCCAAGATAACGCCACGTAGCACCGACCCCCTAAAATGCTTTAGTGGATAGCAGAATAGCCGCTATTGCAATGACTAAAAATCAGTGTACATTGTAAACATAAATACTCAAAAATCGAAAAATTCACAAAATTAAAGAGACCATCATACTTAATAATTAAAGAACCTAAGCTGCAAAGCAATAAAACTTAAAAAGAGAGGAAAAACGTAATAGAACCGAACTAATAGTAAGAAGAAGAACATAACAATTGTATGTGAACAATAACATAACAGAATGAAGAATGCAACGTTATCCTTTAAAGGGTTTGAATTGACATTTATACTCTTAAAAAAAACAGTTAAAAAAGGAATTAAGAAATTTCACCCAGAAACCCTAATAGTGGACACCGTAGGGGACGCGATAGAGGCATGGGGCCGCAATTAGCGGCTGCTAAAACCACAATTGCTGAAGGCGACCTGCGGGGTAAAAGCGCTGTGCCAAACCCTACCACCGCTATGCTATTCCACTATAGTGCGCTATTGACAACATATACACCTGGTATTTTAAAGTTGCTAGAATATCTCAAAAAATCTTTATCACATCTTACAATATAAAAAGAGTACCTTAGTAATATCTTTGGAGTTATTTTCATATTTTATTATATTTAATGATATCACTCCTTATTTAATTGAGAGTCAAGTATTACTGTATTAGTATGAATAGGATTTAGTGCTATCATGCTATGTGTTTAATTACCTCACTATATATAAGAAAACATAATCAAAATCACTATAAACAAGAAAATATTACCACGATGTAGAAGTCTCAATTCTAATTTCAACTTATGTAATTTACCATTTCCAGCTTCTCACCATTCAATACTTGATATCATTTCCAATTAATTCCATAACAAAAAAATCCTCAAACAGTAAATAAAAGATCAGCACCTATAAAGAAAAATCAATGTTTATATCATGTTTCACACGGCTCTCTTAATTACTACCAACGGGTACTTTGGTATTATGCTCAGTGAAGTAGTTAAATTTATTGATTCTACCCTCGCGACGTGATGGCTAGCTTTTAAGGGCGAGTTCTCCAAACACTTGAATACTTATCGGTGGCGCAGTACAAATACAATTACATAATTTACATTGCTTTAAATGTCCAAAGAAGGTTGTGTATCCCCAACATGCATATCTAGCTAGGGACCGAACCGAACCACACAACCTTAAATGTTTTCAGATTGATGAAGCATTTCATTTCATTTCAGTATCATATTCCTAATTTTACAAACAACCTATGAACACTTCCACCATCCCATTCACATAAAAAAGGCTTAATTGCATGTTTGATCTCTTATGTTTATTTTAGTTTTCAATTTGGTCACTTATGTTTTGAAAGTTTCAAGTTGGTCCCTTACGTTTTAAATGTTCCAATTTGGTCCAAAACGTTACTCATATTAGAATAAGTTAGTCCATTCCGCGACATGATATTGAGTTTAATAAAACAAAAAAATTAGAATAATGTTTTAAAACTGATTTTCTAAATAAGTTAAGTTTCATCAACCATATTGTCAACCCGAATCTTTAATCGTTATGTGACTGAAGGGGCTAACTTATTCCTATAGAGGAACGTTTTGGACCAACTTGAAACTTTTAAAACGTAAGGGACCAACTTGAAACATTTAAAACTTGAAAACTAAAATAAACATAAGAGATCAAACATGCAATTAAGCCTAAAAAAAAAGAAGAAAAAAAAAAGGTAACAAAGAAATTAAAGAAAACGGAAGAAAAAAAATTGCTCAATCAAACATGATAAAAATAGAACTAAAACCAAGAAAAAACGTAGCAGTTTTAAATAGTTCTCAATTGAAAACAAGAATCGTAACAGAAATTGAAAACAAGCTCTGTAATTTAGTTTGAAAATGAATTGGTATATTGATATATAAAAATAATAAAATTTGCTTGTATGAATCAGAAATCTTAACCTAACAAGAAAAACGTTTACGAATGCCAATTCAGAGAGAGAGAACTCACCGACATCGGAAGGGTTGTGTGGTGATCGGAAAGCGTTTAGATGGAGATAAGAAAGTGAATTGGGTGGAGGGAGCAAGTTGTGGTGTGATGGAGAGAGGTGGAAGAAGAAGAAGAAGAAACTGTTTGTTTATGGAAGAAGATTTAAGAGGGATTGATCGCACGAGTCAAGCGTGTGAGTAAGTACCATGGATTTCTACGTTTCAAAAAAGTGTTAAGCACGAAACCACGTGAATTAACCACCTGTCCCGACACCAACGTCGGTATATACCAATAAATAAATAAATTTCTTTCCTTTTTTTTTTTCAAGTATAAATTTCTTTTTTTTACTGAAGAGATAATCCATAAATTTTATTTTTTTTATCTTGCAAGTTAAGAATTTAAAAATAGAAACAATCGATGACTTTTATGTTAAAGTTACTTTTTAAGGTTATAATATGTTGAATACAAAAAATTTAAATCAAAATTTTCATTTTAAATTTCTTACCATAGATCTATGTGGTTTCATTTTACATAATTTTCATTTTAAACAGTCTCGTAAGTCCTAGCTCAACTGGTTAAAATGCCGAAATTGTTAGATTGGACGTTCTGACTGGGGTTCGAACTCCGGTACCTCCACTTTGTGTGTGTGAGTTTATGATGACTTTGTCATCTCGTCTAACTACCAAAGAAAAATATTTTTATAAACATTTTTTCAATCTTGAGATTTATTCTCACTATGATGAATCAGAGTTCAACTTATCTAAGCTTTTAATAATAATAGAGACCACTTTTTTTAATTATTTTGTAGAAAATAATCCCTTTAAACACTATTGTATGAACCCATTTGGGCTCTGTTTGGATTGACGGAACAGAACAAAGCGGAGCGGAATGGAATAGAGTGGAATGGAGCGGAACGGAACAAAATGGAACAAATATTTCATTCCATTGTTTGGGTATTATACGACGGAAGGGAACAAATTACTTGTTCCATTGTTTGAAAAGTGAACGGAACAGAATAAATTATAACTTTTTTATTCTATTTTTACCCCTGTTTAAAAAACAATATTACGTAGAATTAAATCATATTACCTTTTATTAAAATAACTAATTTTCACCTTATATTTAATTTCTTCTCCTTTCGGTTATTAACATTGAAATTGATAGAATATAATGAATTAATATTATATAAATTATTTTTATCAATTAAAAATAACTTACTTAATTATAAAAGAACCGATAACCTTGTATTCTTTTCCATCAATTTACATGCACGGATTTTTAAAAAGCAGAATAGCAATTGAAAAATCTTATGCAGGTGGTTTATTGTCATCAAATAAATTCCCCTTAATATTATCCTAAAAATTCCAATACCGTTAATTAGTAAAGGTAAATCAATGATATGAGGACATTACGTGCAACGAGACAATGTGGGAAGAGTGTGTTATATGAAGGTCAATGGAAAGATGATAAAGAACAGCGAGCTAGAAATAGATATATGTGTGATCATTGAAAAATTGAAGGGACATATTAGTAATAAACTAATTACAATGAGTGATTTCATCCCATACCTCCCAAATTGGAGGGGAAGAAAAATAAGAGGAGAGGGTGGAATGGAATGGTATTGATCCCATCATGTTCCATCCCATTCCATCCATTTTTAAAAAATCCAAACAATGAAATATCATTCCATTCCATTCCATTCCATCTCAAACCACTAATCCAAACAGAGCCTTGGAGTTGGCCAAGTGGTTGGCTTGGGATTTTGGAGTTTGCTCCTCCAAAGGTCTCAGGCTCGTTTCGCTCTAGTGCCAATTTCGGTGGGCTAAGTCCATACAGAGTTTGCTCTGGCTTTAAATAGGGCCCCCACAAGTGGGTTGTGGTATTGGTCCCCTCGGATTAGTCGATTCTTGGATCGGATACCGAGTTTTTTTTTAAAAAACACTGTTGTATGTATTGCTCATGGTTTAAAACAACCAAAATCTAAAAATAATTAGAAAATAACTTCAAATGAAAGTTGTTAACAATAATTTTTCAAAAAAATATTTTGAGAATTGATCATGTGGTTTATACTTTCTAATTGAATATTTTGAGAATTGAGCATGGTGCAACACTAAGTTTTTTTTTTCTTTCCAAAAATAAAATGATATTCATTCATTTAAATCAATAGACTACGTCATTCAACACTGTTAAAAATATAAGGGATGAATTTGCGAATAAACTCACATCATCCAAGTTAATACATATGGCGGCATAGTGCCTACAGAAATATATGATAAAATTAAAGTGATTGAAATACCCATGCTTCTGGATCTGCAATGTTGACGCCCAAATCTTTGATTGAATAATCAATCCTTCAATATGAATCAAATGAACAACGCAACAAAACAGAAAATAAAACAACATTGCACATGACGACGAACAACACACCACCATACTCAGATAATGAAATCACGAAGAAAAACATAAATCTATGTGAAAAATCACTTATTTAGATTGAAATAGAGAAAAAAAGGATGAAGAGAGATGATTTTAGGTCAAAAATTGACTCAAAACCACCCCTCAATGACAAAACTGAAAGAGAAAACCTAGAGAGGAAAAAACTAGGGCGGACTTATTTCAGAGAGAAAATGAGAAGCAATTAAGGTGTTTCCAAGTTGGAACAACATTAAGTTATATCCCATACACCATCTCAAAAGATTATCTCGTCTTCATGCCAAGAGTAAAACAACACTTACGTGCTCCACCGCCTTTAACACCAACAAACAATAAGATAAACTCTAGGTCATTCATAACAACAATCTAGGAGCAAAGATAATAACATCATCATAACACAATGTCATAAATAAGGGGTCTTTTTTCCCTCAATTATGATCACATTCTTAACACACTTATGTGCTATATGTTAGTATATTGTCTGACTTTGGCATCTAATTGCCATCTGTACCCCCACCCTCCATTTGGAGCAACTCCCACCCGAAGGTTCTCAAAATCGATCAAGTGATCATGATCCAATCAACAACGATGGAGATGATATAAAACATGCTAACAACAATGATGAATCTACATTTCAAAATTCACCTAGAAGGAATAACATGGGAGACTCCCCTTCGCCCATAACGCCTTCACCAAGGCGTAATCAAAGACTAAGACTTGATTTCCCTTTTTTATCGTTTGGAAGAGAGTTGAAACGTTTCGAATATTGTCATCGTGTTGTGAATTTTTTTTCCTGACCCTCTTACCCAAAATATATATATATATATATACCTCTTGTTCAAAATTATTAATATAAACGCCCTTTGTCACAGTGATTTTCGGAGATCAAGCTATTAGTTAGCGTTGATTCACAAATTTTTATTTCGCCACCGAGCTTTAATTTTTCCAAGGCAAAGGGGGAAAAGTTCAAATAACCCACTATTTTTAAGATTTTAGGTTCGGGGGTTAGTTACATAAAGGGAAGGTGTTAGCACCCTAAACGCCTATAGTATCCCATATGAACCTCTTGTTTTTATTTATCTTTTGGCTATAATTTATTTGCTTAAAAAAGGATAAAAGTGATGAGTAAAAAGGAAGAAAATGTTTATTATTATTTTTTTGATTTGAAAAGACGAGTGTTTTTTACCTACGTACCTGCGAGGGATAAAAACCACGTAATTCGGAGAAAAAGCCGAATGATTTGTTTGGGTATTTTTTATTAGTTTTGAAAAGGCTTTAAAAGTAAACAGATGGCAAAATAAAAATTGTTTAGTGTTTTTTATTTTAAAAGAAATGACTCAAATATGATTAAAATGGATTAAAGTTTTTGTTAAGAAAATAAAAGGAAAAATCACTTGATTGAAAATCAAGGTTTTTTTTTAGAAAAGAGTTCTTGTGAATTTTTTATTATTTCAATGTTTTTGATTTTTTTACATATGACCTAAAACCTAACAATTAACGTGACAATAAAATAAAGCGCGAGGAATTTTCATAATGACGTTGGATCAAAATGAAACCCCTTTCGCTTGGATTAAAACTAACCTAACTACACATGCATGATTTTTTTTCATTTATAGTTACAATGACCTAAGTACATTCTAAATCCACAAATAATAAATGACAAAATTAAAAAAATGTTGAATGATATAATAAATATAAATATGAAATGCAAAAATAAAAAGAAAATAAAATGCAAGAAAGATTAAAAAATGCAGGGGGGTGCAAGCAGAGAAAAAAAGGGTGCAGGGAGCAAAAAAATAACACGCTGGGTCAGGAAAGGTTTAAAAACGCGTGGGCCAAACATATCAGATTTGGGCCATTGATTTGATCAGTGACCCTGATCTGATCTAAAGAAACAACCTTACAAGCCATCAGACTAAAATCAAAAGGCCTGGGATGCGAGGGTGCATGCTAAAGCATGCATCCACACACGTAGGATCCAGGAGGCCTATAAATAGGCAAAAGACATTTTGTTCTCATTTCTTTCCTTCTTTCATTTCTCTCTCTTCCTTCCTTCTTTCTGAAAATCCTCTCTTCTATCTCTAGTTTTCTCGCAGGAGGGGAATCCGGTGCGGCGCCGACCGGCCCCGGCCGCCGGTTGGCCAAGGGCGGCGGCGCCACCGTGCCGGAAACCTAAATAACTATTTTATTTTTTTCGTCCTCTTTTCCTTCCCTTCTTTTTCGTTCTTTTCTTTTCTTTTCTTTTTTTGAAAATCAAAGGAACTATCTAAAAAATAAAATAAAATGGGTTATACCTGTGGGATCCGGATCTGTTTATGTTCAGATTCGGATATACGGTTTGGTTTTGGCTATCAGATTGATTTATGGTTTGTTTGTTTGTGGGGTTGGATTGTTTGTGTTTGCCGTTTGGATTTGCGACTGTTTTTCACGATCGGTTTGGTTTGGTGGCTTTTTGTGACTGTGGTTTTGAATTGTATCTGGTTGTTGGTTGTTACTGGATGTGTTTTTTTTTGGGTGTTGTGGTTTTGGTATGAACGTGTTACTGGAAATTTTGAGATTGTGGTTTCGTGACTGGTTTTGCTGTGTTTGTGTTCTGTTTTGATGTAACTGTTGCAGGTTTTTTTGGATGATTTCCATGTCTTTCTTCTGTTTCTCTTCTCTGATTTTAAAGGTTCAATTGTTTTTAAAAAAGGGAACTTGATTAAGAGACTTGAATTTGTTGGTAAATAGTTTTGAAGGTGATTTAAGACCCGTTTTGGTGGAAACAGAAAGAAAAGCGACTGGCTTTGTTATTGCCACTGATTGTGGCGTAATTGATTGTGGCGTATTGGACCTTGGACAAATTTTTTAATCTATTCCAAAAAAACAAAATAGTAAAAAAGGTAAATAAAATAACCTAAAATAAAACAAAAAGGATAAAAATAAAAATAAAAGATGAAAATTAAATAAAATAAGAAACTATAAATAAAAAGACTAATAATAAAATAAAATAAAAAATGGGCCCTAAATCGAACTAAAAAAAAAGTATTTTAAAATATTGCTTAAATTTTCTTTAAAAAGTCAAAGAATATTTCGAGTCAAAGAACATATGAGACTAGTGTGATATTATGTCAAAGATTGAGGTATGACATTTTTGTTCTACATTTGATTTAACGAACATGCATGCTTTTCCTTGTTGATACTGCTTTTTGTGTGTGTTCTAGAAATCAAATGACGAACAATATTTTTTTTTTTAAAGATAGGTAAACACCCTTTTTTATACACCTTTCATGTACACCTCATGTGTTAGGGGTATTTTAGTAATTTCACATCAGATCATCACTGTTTTCAACACTTCTTTCAATGTATGTTTTGTCACATGTCACAAATGTGTTTGGGCGTAAAATGGTGTATGCCACCTAAGGTGGTTCATGTAGAAGAGCTTTTTTTTTTCTTCATGTTTTATGTTCAAATGACGAACATGCCATTAAATGCTTTTTTTCCGTTCTTATGAGCTTAGCTAAGTTGGTATGAATAATATATAATATATGCAAGGTCTGAGGTTCCAATAAAAAAAAAATTGCGCTTTTTCCCTTAAAAAAAATTCCCTTTTTCTGCATGTTTTTTTTTTAATTAAATGCCCCTGTTTATATTTTTTTTCGTGTTGTGTATACATGGAGTGCCACGTGTGCTGTGTGTGTCCACGTGGACGTAACGAGAATGAAAATCCAAAGTCTGGTTTCATCATTTCAATCATCTCTTCTTCACCAACAACACATTCATTCCCATTCCAATACTTCCTCCAATTTCACCAAATTCCAATTGCAATTTCACCGATTCTCTCTAGAAACTCAGTGATACGCTTACATCACAATGAGCTTTCAAGACTTAGAATCTGGCCGGCGAAACCTAATCAACGGCAAACAAAACCCGACGCAAGCGGTTGCTTCCGGCGTATTTCAGATCAACACCGCCGTCTCCACTTTTCAAAGACTCGTTAACACTCTCGGAACTCCTAAAGACACGCCCGAACTCCGCGAGAAACTGTGAGAGATCACTCTTCATTATCGCTGAATCGGAAATTTTGTTAGTTACTTCAATTTTACGATATTCATTGGTATTTTGTTTTTATAGGCACAAGACGAGACTTCATATTGGACAATTGGTGAAGGATACGTCGGATAAGCTTAAACAAGCTAGTGAAATTGATCATCATGCTGATGTTAATGTCAGTTTCAAGCTTTTACTTCTATTTATCTCTTTCTATTTCAATTGCATGTGCAAATTAATCAAAGTTTAATGGTATTTCATATTCAATCCGTAGAATGTGTGATAAACCGTCAATTTATTCTCTAAATTATGCACATATAATGGTATCTAAGATGTTATGGACTAAATTGATGGATATTATAGGGACTAAACTCACGAATTTTATACTATTTAGGGACTGCTTATCATATTTATATTACATAGTTTAGGGACTAAAATGGAGAGAGTTGATAGTTCAGGGGTTAAATTGATAGTTTATTCTTTTGAAAATTGACCGAGGGTTTAGGTGAAAATATTATTAGTCTTTGAATGAATCTTATGTTCAGCTTTTTCACTTACAGTTGCAGTGGTGGTTACATTTGCATTGTAATTTTTTTATTTTTGTGAAAAATTGAGGATGATTACTGCTGATGAGACTGTAATTGCAAGTAAGATGTTGTTAAGTTGTGATTGCAATTGCGGTTTTTAACTGTGATAGAACCATGCTTGTGCAATAAATATTTGTTGCTTGGTTATCAAATCGAGATTCAAAACTTGAATGGAATACCTTTTTTTTTAATCGTAATCAAAACCTATTATGAATCATAAGATACATCGTCAATAAAAATATGTAATTTTAAAGTAAAAACAAGTGACATATCAAAATTATAAGATTATATATAATCGATGAAGCTAAAAAATATTCAAAATTCATGTCACAAAACAAGGGCCTGTTTGGATTGACTTATTTGGGCTTATCTACTAACGTAAGCGCATAAGTACTTGTGAGACTGTTTGGGAGAACCAATGGAAACAACTTATGACATGTTCATATGTTGTTTTCAGCTTATTTTCATAAGCTCTGCAAGATAGCTTATGAAAACAAATAGTTTATTCGAAAACCATATAACGTTATTTTATCTTTTGTTATAGAAATAGCTTATACATAACTTGGTAAGTGTTTTGCTATAAGTTGCAAATTAAGTTGTTTACCCAAACAGGGTCCAAATGACAAAAAACAGTGGCTCACTGTACAAAGTTGACCAAGTGTGGATGACTATTCCGAGTTTAGGCGGTGTTCATTAGAATAGATCATGATTTTCTCTGTGAATCTAGTTGATCATAATGAATCGGGATTCAAGATGAAATTCATGTTCAAAATAGATACACAATAGGGCTTTGTATTAAATTGAGACACGACTCATATGCATCGCAAGATACTAATAACCATGTTTTGTTAGTTGTTTATTGCTTGTGATGTGATCTTGAATTATTTTTCTTTTTACTTTAAAATAAAATGAGAACAGATCTTCAATTTCTTTATTGTATTTGCAGGCAACCAAGAAGATAGCAGATGCTAAATTGGCGAAAGATTTTCAGGCAGTGTTGAAAGAATTTCAGAAGGCACAACGTCTTGCAGCTGAGAGGGAGACAGCTTACACTCCTTTTGTTCCGCATGAAGTTCAGCCATCCAGGTGACTGACCAATGTTATTGAAGTTTAATAGTCGAAAGGGCAAGACTGCTAATGCGCTGTGTTACTAGTTTCTATTACCTATGCATACAATTGTGCAATACTTATAGCACGGGCTTTTCTTTCCGCCCTGCAGCTATACAGGCAGTGAAGTAGGTATTAGTTCCGATAAAAGTCAAGAACAGCATGCCCTTCTTTTGGAATCCAGAAGGTGATTTCTTGTATCTTATACTATAGTTATTGAAATGACTTGCAGATCCATTTTCAAGATATTATTTATTTTAAAAACTGAGATCTATACCTTCCTCATAAACTTCGGATGATAATAAGTAGTTTCGAATATAATATATGATGTGATAAAACAGTATTTTGAATGTAATTTTAGATCAAATGTTAGAGTCATGCATTTGCAAATTTATGAGGCGATAATTGATGCACTTCCTGTCCTTTTCTTTGGTATGGGTTGGTAGTTCAGCAACATAATAAATGCAAGGATTCATGCATCATTAAATTTGATGAAAAACTCAACATCAATTATTTCTCAAAAGGTTGCTTCTTAAATTTGACCTATTGTATTATTTATATGTAATTATATTAGGCTGAAATGGAATTGATACCATAAGGTGACTTCTTTTAAGTTTTCTGGCTGGCGCGAAGAATATGTTGACATGATTTTTTTTTGAAGAAAAATTTGTTGACATGATCATTGGCAGTATTCTACCAGATGAAATTAAATTTGATGAAAAACTTCACTTTTCAAATTTAACCATTTGATTGTTTTAGTTTCTTAGCTCCTGCATTATTCGTTCTGCAGACAGGAGGTAATATCCTTAGATAATGAGATTTCCTTCAACGAGGCTATCATTGAGGAAAGAGAACAAGGCATTCAAGAAATCCAGCAGCAGATAGGTGAAGTAAATGAGATCTTCAAAGATCTTGCTGTGCTTGTTCATGAGCAAGGAGCAATGATTGGTAATTTGTCCCCTCCCACCCTTTATTTTTTATTCTTTGTTGCCAATTATGCATCCTCTATCAACTCTAATGTTACCGGTCTAGACTAATTTATGTTAATTGATGTTTTTTTTTACAGTAGTTAGTTGATGTTAAGAATTTCATTTTGTAGATGATATTGGGTCCAACATTGAGAATTCTCATGAAGCCACTGCCCAGGCAAAATCGCAACTTGTTCAAGCTTCAAAGACACAAAGATCAAGCTCATCTTTGGTATATATAAATTTTGTTTTTATAATTGGGTTGTTGGTTTTAAGTATCCTCTTCCTCCCACCAAATTAATTTAGGTGTGGGAATTCTTGAGTGGATATAGATGCCATTGTTTAGTCAATTGAAACCTTCCTCACATATTTTACTGAACTTAAATAAGGCTACAGCCTACATAGCATATAGTTAATAACTTTAGGATTAAAAAGGGGTCATACACAACTAAACCTAATAGAATATGTAGCCATTGGTTTAATTCAGTATGGTTCTCGGTTTGCATAATGCATTCCATTTCTATTTATATGGAGAAAGGGATTTGTTTTGGGGGCAGGGGTGTGAGGTTTTGGTGGATGAATTGTGTAACAAGTAATTTCAGCTCAATTTTCTAATTATGGGAGTTCAGGTAGATTTTTTCATCAAACCTTTTTCTTTTATCTTTTAAAGCTTTGTGTAATTTTTCTTTGTCAATCTCAAATGTTCTTCACTGTTTGTTGTTTCCCCCTTTTATCTAGGCGTGCTTGCTTATGGTGATATTTGGAGTCGTGCTTCTCATCATCATCATCATTGTTGCTGCTTAGTCCATTATCAATCAAATGCAGTATTTACTGAGCCGCAAAATCTCTCTTGCTGATAATTTCACCAAGTGATGTTTTACCTGATCTCATGAATAACTAGGTTTTGTCACTTTGTCTCATCTGGTTTCGTGCACGGTGGGGGAAATCCCTTGCTCTATCCTGTCTTTGTTGTTAAGGGCGGTATGTTCTGCTCTCTATGTTGGTGTTTGGAATTTTAAGGATGTGTCACATCCTGCTTGTTGTGTAAATTATGTACTTGTTCATATTTAATAAAACAAATATTTAATTCCTTTTTTATCTGTATTTGCAACTCCAAAAGTGGCGTTTCCAACACTTAGCAATATCTCGATTTAGGAAAGTCAATTTTTCCTCCTCTTGGATTGCTGGTTTTCTTTTCCAATAATTGAAACCTATAGGTCTACATGACCAGGTCAAACTAGTAAAGGGGTCCCCTGCAAGTTTGCATGGATATGAAGGAAAAAATCGATAACAACATATGTGTGGAATTTTACATGTGTCATTAAATGAAGAATTTTCTGAATATTAATGCTGGAAGAAACAGATGTATAACTGTTGAACAAATCAAAAGATAAATCCTGACTCCTAAACTGCAAAGTCATCTATATTAACAAGTTACTTACAATCTATGAAGTAAACCCTGAAATGCATTTGTTCAGCAAGTAAATAATGCAATTGCCTTGAAGAAAACATGGAGATAGTTCTTTAATCTATATATGGTTTTTGTTGTTGTCTTGTTTCAAAATCTAATTGCTGTGTTGTGATTGTAGGTTCTAATTGTGGTTAGTCTCTCTAAATGAGTTATGCGTCAAGGGACAAGATAGGAACCCAGTAGAAAACATTATTTCCCGCGCTAACCAGTAACCACCCTCAACATTATTGAAAGCCTATATCTATTTGAAAAATATATATATAATTCTGAGATAGAAAAAAATTTCATAAGCATCTAATTAGGGATATAAATAATTAGACTGCTATTAAATGTAAACCCTTGGCAAACATAGAGAAACCAGGGAATTCATATTTAACACATCACTATAAATCTGATTATTACATATTAATTATGGATTATGATGTTGCTTGAGCTGTGCTCTGCACTATGAAGATATGTTTCAGATGGGTTGAACGGTGGTGAGGTGGATAGTAGGTGAAGTTGGAATTGTTAACTTCGCTCACCATTATATGATGTTACATGGAACTAATTGGGTCCAGCAGTGAAGCTGGAAATTTTAATACGAGGGTGTCAAAATTTACATATGTGCTATTTTGACAATTTTAATGTTAAGAAAGCTCTCGATTGTAATTATTTAAGAGATTGAAAATTTCGAAATAAGACAATATATCCATCACACAAGTATATATCTTTTGACTTTTCTATTTCTATTAGTTTTTGATGAATAAACTCATTTGAGCTGTGGTATCTAATTACAAAATATATTAACTTATTCAAAAAAATAATATTTGGGTGGCCAAAAATATATTAACTTATTCAAAATAAAATAAAATTGGGTGGCCAAAAATATATTAACTTATTCAAAATAAAATAAAATTGGGTGGCCAAAACTACCCCATTAACTTTCCGTAGGTCAATCATTTTTGGAAAATGTTAACTTATGCCTTAAGACACAAGTTAATGACTCAAATATAGAAATACTAACTTATTGAAATACGTGCATTAATTTAATCTTAAATATTTTAATGAATTGAATGTATAAAATTTAATGGAATATATATATTTTTTATTTCTTAACATGTGCTTTAAGGACACAAGTTAATACAATCTATAATTTTTTAAAACGACATTGGGTGATAGTAAAAATAAAACACAAAACATGAAAGTAAATTTGAAAACAGGATATTCACCAAAAAAAATTAAAGATAAAATATTTATGGTTTTATAAAAAAAATATACAATAGTAAATAAAATCATAAAAATAGTATAAACTAATATGAAAAGTTTAATAAATACACTTGTCAAAAAAATAAAAAAATACATGCCTATATAAATACTAAATTCAAAATTAAATTTTCTGTTCACACAAATTCAAAAAAACAAAATTGCTCTAAAAAAAAATCAAAATCAAAATTTAAAAAATGTAATGTAATAAAAAAGTAATTATTTCAATTTGAAATTTATTTGGGTTATTTTAACGTAAACTATGAGTTTTTAAATTGCTACTTTTGAGAGGATCCACTTAAGATTCTCTTCTCGTCGTTGTCTTGTCGTGTTCCATTCAAAAGAAGAACGAACGATGAACAGTTCATCACCGGCTCATTCATCGATTTCAACGACGGCGGTCGTCGGCGGAGGAGTCGGAGGTATGAGCAACGCCGCCGTTTCCGTTGACGATTTTCATTTTCCTTATGATCACATTTCAACAGAAGAGCGAAAAGATGAAGCCATGCTAGGTTGGTTATTTTTTGTGGGTTTCGTTCAATTTGATTTCTTTCTTCTCTATTTGTTTTGATCTTCGTTAAAAATTCAAACTTTGCTGTTATTCCAAAACGGGTATGAATCCAGTAGTTCTAAAGTACTATAATTGATAAGATATATTTTCATATATTTAAGGAACTAAGGCTCTGTTTGGATAAACAATTTGGTTTGTAGCTTATAAGATTAACACTTATTCATGATAAGTGCTAAATAAAGTGAAATTATTTACGTATAAGCTATAGCTTATGAAAATAAGCTGAGAACAGCTTATAAACATGTCATAAGTTGTTAACATACTCTAAGTGTCTATTTGGATTGACTTATTTTTGAGCTTATGCTAATAAATAAGCTTTTGTGTATTATTCATAAGCTTGTCAAGGTAGTTTATGAAAAAACTGCTTATGAAGAGACAATTTTCGTTTGTGAGAACTTATGAATTACTAACTTAAAAGCTTATTTATTTGCATAAGCTATTTTTCATAATCTAAAAAATAAGGCAATCCAAAAGGGCCCTAAGTAGGAGAGGGATTTGGATTCTCTGCAGTTGGGTTTACCACCCAGCCAGCTGTAGAGGATCCAATTTGGTAGGAGAGACTAGAGAGTGATACTCAAGGGATTAAATTGAAGGTTTATTGTTTTTTAACAACATATGTGAGTGGTTATTTGTTAGTAATGTTATGGGTTAGATTTGAACTATTGGAAAAACCAATTCCTACATATGTAAAGGATACGGCCTGATTAGAGTTTATAAAGAGTGGCATCCCTCACTTGACAATCCGGTTTTGTAAGATTGTGTTAGGCCCGATATAATAACTTAGTATGAACCATCCCTGATTTTTCCAACCTCGACATTCCTCTCCCAACCACCTTATTACTCTTATGATACCGTATTACCTTTATGGTGAAGTTAATGAATAGTTCTCTTTCAGGCTATAACAAGGATTTAGGGAGAAACAAAGGGGAGGGAAAAGAGGATAGACTTTAACCTTTCGGAGTTTTCTAAAAAATTATTGTTAACAGTTACTTGATTAACATTCAATGCAGATTATTTAGGGGTTCTCAGGTTTGAACTAGTACTATGTAGCCTTAAATTTTGTTTTTGTTAGGATTCATATCAATAAGGCCTTTTTGTATTGTCTTGTGTGTTGAATACTTAAAATCTTAATCATGATTACCAAAACAATGTAGGGCCAAAATGAAGTTTTGTTTAAATAGCATCTATGTGGGTTTTGAACCAAATTAGTGTGCATTCTTTTGGCTGGTTTTCCTGTATTTTCACATAACTCGTGTATTTAGGCATTCTGATTTCTGATTTTTGCAGTGCTAAAGTCGGATCTTATGGCTGCACTTGACAAGGAGGTTAAATCCCTGGATGAAGATAATTGGAAATTTGAAGGACCTCGTTCTCGGATTCACCTTGTATCACGTCGAGGTCGAGGTGGTTAGTATATCTATTTTGTTAACCACCTTATTGGGGTATCTTAATTATCTACAAATCTCTGCAATATTTTACAGCATTATTTTGATGCATTTTGTTGCCACTGATTTAAACATGAGACGCTAAATCTTACTTGATTCTGGCTTTAAGTTAATTGATGCTATTTTTTTAGTCCCTGATCATAACCAAACATTTTATGGTGTTGAAACTAAATGAACTCATTCTAAATGTGGTTGGAAAAAATATGTGTATAATAGCGCCGGTGTACACTGCTCATTGTATGCATGCATGCACTTTCGATAATTATCAACTCTGGCATCTTTCACAACAGTTCTCATTTTGACATATGTTTCCAAGTTGCTGTTTATTTCTCCACTTTACTGCTAACCTATTAACAAACAGAACTCAGTGCCTTTAGCTTGGTCGATATAATTGTTATATTATCTAGTGATAAATTCTCAAAAACAAATCATGTTCATGGCAACGCTGAAATCTAGTTTGGTCACTTGCAAGATCTCTAGGTATTAATGTTTTTATGAAAGAAAGTAGCATTGGACTAAGGATGATTGTCTACCTTGTACTGTGATATTTAGTTAGATTTTTTCTTTTGCTAATGTTTTCAACTTGCCCCGCCCCATTTCCTCTTCATTTGTTGATGTTTTTATTAATGTATTGCTCTTTTGAAGTACGGTTATCTTGTTCGCTTGGTTTTGTTTACCTGTTTTAGATAATAGACGAGCATATCCCTTCTTTACATTGACCAAGGAGGCCTGAGACTTGAGCTTGGTTTCTCTTAAATATTTTGCTGCAGGTGGTCATCTCCATAGGCCCACAGAAATTTCAAAGAATTGGAATTTTACTCCACCGAAGTAGTTGGAATAGAACTCTGTCACCTTGAAGCACCCTGCCTCTGTTTAATTATCCAGCGATTACGGTTGTGTTCTTCCGATAAGAGTTATTAGGCTGCACTGATAGAAAGCATTTCGGGTATGCTACAATTTCAAGTGATATATAGTTCTGGAAGAACATGATGAGTTGATGATTGCATAGGTGCCTTTCAATGCATTTTCCCTTGGCCTTTTATAGTCTGTGTAGAGAAGTCGGTGTCCTTTTAATGTATGCAGTATCATTGCTTCTGTTCAAAATTTATGTTATTTTAATTTAATGTGAGTTTGTATTTTTATATTTAACCTGTTTATTTTTTGACAGGATATTTTACCTGTCTATAAATAACCGAGTACTGTATGATATATTTATTTGATAAGATGAAAATTATCGGTGATATTTGTTTGATTTAAAGAAAAGGAGGTTGCGGGGAATGTTTGTTTAAACTTAAGAAAAATAGGATATTCATTTTTAAAGATTTTATACGAAATAAATTTGTTTTTCCTTGATTATAATTACAATATTCATTTTCTAGTTTAAAATGTGGCTTAGGTAAATCAAATTTGGAATCCTCCATTAAAATTGTGAGCCTTTTTGCTATCTTTATTAAGGGTGTAATCAAGTATATCCTTCTATGCAGAGCCAGAAACTAATTACTGGTTACCTTGCCTGCCATCAGAGCATGTAGCCACAAGTTTACAAAATTATTGTCAGTGTAAACTTCAAAGTCCAAGGCAAGTAAAATCCTCTCTGCCATAATAAAAAATCCAACTCAAAATTTCTGTCACAATGATCTAAAAATAATAAATGCCGAAGTGTACTAGCTAAAAAGCTCAGAACAAAATTTGGAAGACGAGCAAAACAAAACTCAAAATCTGGTGAGTTTCACCCACAAAGAACATGCTCCCCTTTCCCCTTTTAGAACAACAATTGTCTCTTTTCACAGAAGTGTCTCTTACTAACACTATTCACTGTATTCATACCACGCTGGCTGAGAGCCTCACATATTATGATGTTAGTCTTAACTGAACTGTCAAATGAGACTACAAACAGCCATCCACATACATCAAAAATCTCAAACATAGACTAACAATTAAAACTATCATCTCATAATAGAGAGAACCGTAGTATGGATCAATAGTCAGATGTTTTCTGAAACACAAAATCCTCATTTTCGAGGCAAGTGTAGATCATACTTGCATCTCTATAGAGGAATTAATGATATGAACATAATGACTAGAGTATTCAGAAAGTAGAAATTTAGGAGGACATGGTTTTTTACTTAAAACACAATATTTTATTTGATTTGCTTTCTACTTAATATGTTACAACACTTCTTCTTTTATAGCTAAGGAGGTACACTAAAAGGCAAACAAAATTATTCATACACATGCCATTATAAGCATTGTTGACATGCTTTTTAATTATGCAAGACATACTCATGACACTTTTGACTCACATGTCATATTATTGACGTACTTTACTTTAAAAGACAAAAATACAACTATTTATATATTACGAATATGCAAGAAAACTCATAACGATTTTGACTCACATGTCACATTATTGGTCCCCTAAAATGAACAGCTTAACTCAAAATTTCTTTCATACTGGTCTTAAATAATAAAGGGTTAATAGTGCTTTTCACCCTTGTAATATAGGTCATTTCCGGTTTTCGCCCCTATAAAATTTTCGGTTTGGATTCCGTCCTCGTAATTTATTTTCTCCAGAAAACACCCCTCCCCCATATGATTGTGCATATTTGCAGACTTGATACACTATGTGGCATGTTGACTGTGCATATATGCTTATGTGGCGTGCTGACTGTATAATTAATTTTATTTTTTTAAGGGTACACGTGGCATTTGTGCCTATTTTTTTTAAATTATAATATAAATTCATTTATATTAATTTAGAAATAAAAATAATTTAAAAATTTTGAAAATTAATTTAAGAAAATTTAGGAAATTTTTTATTTACGGAATTATTTTTTTAAATTCTGGAAATTTTTTTATTACGAAAAATATTTTCCAAATTTTATATTTTTTGAACTATTTCATTTCAAAAATTTCGTAAAAAAAATGATTTTTTCTAAAATTTTAATTTCAAAAAATATGGAATAAAATTTTCGAAAAAAAAATCTGAATTTTTTCTAATTTTTTTTTTTGTAGAAAAAATTTTATAAATATTTTTTTTCAGAAAAAAAATCTGACTTTTTTTTTGAAAAATTTTGAATTTGTTTTTTCTAATTTTAACTATTTTTTATTTTGAAAATTAAACTCCAGAATCTTTTAAAAGAATTTAATTTCGAAAAAAACCGAATATTTTTTCTGATATTTTTAATATTTGAAAAAAAAATTCGATTTTAAAATTTTTTGGAAAAAAGTCTGAATCTTTTTCTGATTTTTTTATTTTTGAAAATTAAATTTCAGATATTTTAAAAAATAAAATCTGATGTGGACAATTAAAAATAAAAAAGCCAAGTCAGCACCACATGCGCATTTGATAAGTTGGATGGAGGAGGGGTGTTTTTCGGAAAAAAAAAGTTTTACAAGGATGCAAATCAAACCGAAAATTTTATATGGACGAAAACCGGAAATGACAGGTACGTGTAAAAAGCATTATTAACCCAATAATAAAAGCCTATGTGTAAAGCTAAAACCCTCAAAACAAAATTTGGAAAACAAGAACAACACCAAAATCTGGTGACCTTCACTTCACCCACAAAGAACATAATCCCTCATTCCTTTATTAGAACAGCAATTGTCTCTTTCCACAAAAGGGTGATGCAGAAGCTTCAAAACTGTTCCTCTCTTCTTCCAATCCTTCTCAAGACACCTCCTGACAAAACTTTGAAACTCTTCTGAAGCCTTTTCAGGCATCTCTAGACTCTCACCAAAACAAATTGTAATCAGGTCTCTGTTGAGGATCAATCAAAGGAAAATGGTCCAGAACCAGAAGAGATTCCAACATCACAACACCTAATGACCAAACATCACCAACAAATTCATCAGCATTTTCACCACCCCATCTTTCAAGATCAAATCTTTCTGAACTCATGTATGCACATGTACTTGCATTCATATCATTTGCTTCAAATCTACCTTCAACCACATCAATAACTCCAAAATCTGCTATTTTCACCTCCCCTTTTTCATTCAGAAGCAAATTTGATGGTTTAATATCTCTATGAACAATGTTCATACCATGCAAATAGTTTAGCCCTTCCAAAACACTCTTAGCCAATACACAAATCACCTCCTCAGGAAGCCTATGATGTTGTTGCAAGATATCATGCAATGACCCTCCTTCCATATATTCCACAACAAAACTAAGGTCACCACTCACCAGACAGGCCTTTAGTCTGAAGCGCCGGTGCTACATATGTTGGAATGTAAAAAACTGCATGACACCTTACAATATAAGGAGAATGAACGACCCTTTTGAGAATCTCAACTTCAAGTTTTGGTGGTTGGTGAAATCTAATACCATCTTGATAAAAGTGTAAAACTCTAGATGCATAAAAGGAATTACTCTTCTTATGATGAACTTTGTACACTATTCCACCATTTCCATGGCCAAGTACTGCTACTTTTTCAAGGTCTGAGAGGTTTCTGATACCATGAGAGGATGTGCTGAAATCAATGATGGCATGTGGGTTTGGTTAGGGAAACTATGAGAAGAACATGGAATTTGAGGTTTTGGTAAGGAAAGCCTTAGAGTGTGTTTGGATGAGGTAATTGTGAAATTTTAAAGAATTTAGAATTCTAGAGCTTGCCTGTGTCATTTACCTTGATTTTTACTAGAAGAAAAAACACATTGAAATAGGGTTTAAAGAATGCGAGAATGGGAAATGATTGAAGAAAGATTTGAGAGTGTTGACAAAATGTGTTGTGATTACTTCGAATTCATTGGACAGGTGAGGTTTTGGTGGTGATATCATAGGTTGTTTTGATAAATTTGGATATATGTAGTCAATAATTTCAACTTTCAGTGTAATGTTTAACCATACCGTCACTTTTTAATATTAATTGGTTCCAAAATATCCACGTGAAATGTGTATAGATGTATGTCTGTGTATACCTGTTTTAGACAGACAATTGATACCAACTAAACATATAAATGTGATCAAAATGGTATGACAATTAGAAAACAATCATTTGGTTCCATTTCATACTTCCAAATTTGATTTAATTTTTCAAAAAAAAAGATAGTGGGGGTGAAATAAGTATCGCTAGGTACCACTCCATTTAGTGACATTCAATTCCATTCTCTTTTATCTCATTATTTTTCACCAATTGAAACATCACAAATCAGTTACATAAGAAGAAACAGCCAGCAACTAAACAGAGTAATGTTCAAAGCAACAGCAACTGCCATCCAATGTTCCTGTCCTTGTGTAAATCTTCAAAGCAAGAACGAATGTGCACTTATCAGACACTTCGAGTGATCATTACAAATATCTTCGTTTTTCCCATTTTTCCCATCACCAAGGAAACATCAAGTTGGGGACAAAACTGCACTATATATTTCACATATGTTCAACTTCAAAGATTTCCTGTAACATTGGAAGAACAGATCAGGTAACCGATGAACACTCAACGAGGATTCAATGGCAAGGCCAAAAAGTTCATAACTCGTTTTCAACATGAAATGAAAGAACTTATCAATGCCACAGAAAAAGAAAATTAGATTTAAGTGACAGTATGCACAAATTAAGCACACAAAGACCAAACGAAAAGCTTTCACGGTGAGCAAATGGAGGTGTAATTATATTATAGACATCATCACTTGTGTATTTTTTTGGGTCAGGGATTACCTTGGACAGTATGAAAGGTCAATACAAATTTCATAGACGATTAAATTCTTTTGGCATCAGAAGAAAGAAGACCCATCTGCTCTGTTAGTTGATCCAGGGGTTGGGTATTATTGTCCCATCCATTTTCTGTTGGCTGCACCTCATTCCCTCTGGATATTTCGTCAATGTTGGCCTCAAAATCCTCTGGAATTGGAGTTTGCAGAAGATCATCCCAAATAGAATTGCTTAACAAATCATCAATGTCTGCACCGGGTGAAAGACAATCCAAATCAATGGATAATGATCCAAGTGAACTCGGATCCATAAATCCATCATCTGTCTCGGGAGCCATATAATTGTTTTCAGGTATATCAAGAATACTTCTTGGCACAATATCTGGTACTGAAGGTATATCAGGCATTATAACATCTGCTTGAGAAGTAGGAATAGTCGATGCTGCATGTGTTCCATCCTTCATTACATTTGCAGATGCTGCAGCTTGAGGTACAGATAGAATTTCAGGTTTTTCTGCCGAGGGGATGTGTCCTTGAGTCCCTGTTGCTGCTGGAATTTGAGTAGACTGCACTGAAGATGGAGGAACCTCTTGAAGAGTTACTCCAGAGTTCCAGCTTGTAGAGCTGCTACTGTCCATTGCACTGGATGGCGAAGTACCATCGCCGATCAAGTAATTATCAGGGTTTTTATTGAAAGATTCTACACGCGGAGTATCCCATTTCATGATCTTCCTTAGCATTGCTTTTGCTGTATCATTCATCATAGGTTGATATTTAACAATTTGTCCATCAGGAGGGGTAGCTTGCTCTGTTGTTTCAGCAATACCATCCTGCTTGAGCCGACGCTTTTTGTTGACTTCAGTTATGCGCCTATTGCTGTCATTTTGCTGTTGCACAAACTGAGCAAAGAAACCAGGACTTTGGACGGCTTTGGCAAGGAATGACATCATTTGCTGTTGTCGTTGCTCCATTCCTTGAAGGCGCTGAACCATTGTTTGCAGCTGGCTGTCAGTGGTTTGTTGCTGCTGTCTCAACCTCACAAGCTCTTGCATGAGAACATTCTTATCTCTTTTAAGCCTCTCAACCTCCTCCTCAAGGCCAAATTTGCCAACTTCTACACATGCCCCTACTGATGAACTCTGTCCATGCGGTTGTTGAGCCTGTTGTTGAGTATGACCATGGGCAGGTTTTCTTCGACTAATACTCTTAAGCAATTGCTTTTGACCCCTCAAAAAGCCCTCATTTGCAAATTCCCAACGATCTGGGTCGACCTTCCTGAAACCCTGTTTGAAATTTTATAGGAAAAATAGTAAGAAGGAGGTCAAACACAACGTAAAAAAACACACAACTTCCGAGTTATATAAAACACTAAAAGACTCGTACACAAACAAACTAAAAAGAGAGAAGACAAGTAAGGATGTGCAACAATATGGCTAAACGATGCAAGAAAGCTGTAGTATTACACACTCAATTCTGGTTAGGTTTGAAGAGAGAAGAATTTGAGATGCAGATGTTTTACCGAACCCATAAAGGATGTATATCAGTCTCCCAACCAAAATTGAGTGCTGATTTTTTACTCAGATAGACATGCCATCCCAAAAATCATATGTCCACAAACTGAGCCTGAGGATAAATTGAGCTACACCACTATCTGTTTATTGTAACCTTAGATAAGGTTCAAAAGATAAATGGAATATGAAGTAATGCAGCTCATGTCAATCAGCTAAGTGTATCAATGAATTTGCCAGAAGTTGAATCCAAGAAAGTTTATTTTCCATAACAAAAAGCTAAAGTTTTGTGTTAAACTGATCTGCAGAGAAGGTTAGAAACTAAAAAATAAAATACTCATTCCACACCCAAGAGTGTTCAGGAAATTAGTAGATTAGAATCCTTAACGAATGCCAATAACAAAATCAACTGGGCTTTGATTCACAAGGAAAACAGAACAGAACTTATTGCTGTCCTAGTGTTTTGATACAATCAATTATGATTAATTCATATCAAGCAAGTGGCTGCATTACATTCCTCTAACAAAAGGGCAGCTCGGTGCACTAAAGCTCCTGCATAAGCAGGATTTGGGAAGGGGTCCCACCATTTTGGTGTATTGTACGCAGCCTTATCCTCTAAATATAAGAAAAATACTAGCTTAAAAGTAAGAAAGCAACGGCCTCATGCTACATAAAAACATGCATTCTATGCAGCTATAGTAACTGATCAATTCCACATCATTGCAAAGTTCATACCATCTTCCTAAAGCAGTTAATTATAAAGCAGAGAAGCCTATGTTATTATATACACATCCTATCGTATCATAAACTACATTTTTCAAGAAACGACGTATCACCAAATTGAATACATACTGTATCTGATACTCGTTTTGAGTCTATGCATCATAAGTCACCTTCATCATTCTTCTTACAAATATTGAAAAATGTAGGACATAATATAGTCATTATACTGATAGCAGTACTTTGAAAGCTCTTGTTTCATATAAATTGTTTTAATTGCTGAGAATTAGACATAAACATGTCCCTCACAATACAGAGCCAATACCAGCTTCATAGCAAATAATTCTCTAAGAACCCTAAAATCCTCTTCATAGTAATTCACTAGGTTTATACCTTACATACTATAATATATATACGCCTTTGATATTGAATATACAATGCATGGATCAATAAACCATAATCAAGTAACTGATTAACCTGAGAATAGCTTTCTTTGTCAAATTTCCCTCTTCTGCTCCATCTAGTTGCTGACAATGCAGGAGGGTAAAATATTAAATTTGATTTTTACAGTCTCTCCATTCTTTTGAAAGAAGGAAACAAAAACAATAATGCCCACCCTATCTCTTTCATTTTAATTGAAGGCTAAAGTAAATTTCCGTACTTTCACGGTTCAGTTGAGGCCGCTCATACAATTTCGTTTAGACCTAATTCAACCACACCAAATCAGTGTGTACGGCGAAGGTTGTCCTGTCTCCCCCTAATAACCACAGTTCAGACCACATCACTATCAAATGTGCGACTCTCAACTGCCACCATCTATTTCACTCGAAAAAAACCATGACACTAAAAGATAAAGAGGGACTAGAGCTTAACAAATCCCCAAAAAAATGATTGTGAGAATGGGTGAAACCTATGAAGCACTGACCCTGAAAATGACACTGACACAAGCACGTTGACGATGCTAAATTTTTTGAAAATAGTGAATTAATTGAATGTAATCATGTGTAGTGTCACACACACCAGACACGCCTTCCATCATAAATGTCGGTGCTACAAAGGGTGAAACCATCTTTCCACTCACTCATTATATTTCACCAAAACAAACAGTTCAAAAATCAAATTTTGCATACAACCCATTAAATCAAATCAACATCCACAGCATAATCATAGATCAAACTTATCCACACATTAACAAAAACATCAAAATATTCAAATCAAAACCCAACAAAGTAAATTAAACACTTTATTCTAATTCAGATTAAAACATCATCAAAAGAGTTACTGATTCACACAAAAAAATCACTAATCACTTCAAATCCAAAACTCAATCAAACAAACTACAATAACCGTTAAAAGAGTGAGAAAGAAGAAAGAGAACTCACATAAGTATTCAACTGTCTCACAAAGCTTGAGAAATTGTTGTGCTTGAAGAACTTCGGCAAAAGGTCCCTAGCGAATTCGGGTGGGTCCCAAACAACGAAACTGTTGTTCGTAGCGCTCCATGAAACTATCGCATCCGTTGAAGGATCATCCACCATGTCATACGTTTTGCTCAAAAACGGTGGCGGCGCGTTCGCGTTTTGCATCGGTGTCGGCGCCGGTATTTGGGTGGCTGAACCCTCTGCGCCGCCACTGCCGCCACTGCCGCCGCTTGCTCCATCCATTTCGGAGAATTCTTGTTTTTGAATGTTGAGAAATTGAAAACCCTAAAAGAGTGATTTTGATTTTTTTATTTTTTTTTAAATGTTGAAAAGTGAAATTGGGGATTGAATTTGAAGGGAGAAAAGGGGACAAGAGATTATGGATTTAATTGATTTTGTGTGTGGGGTGGGGGAGGGATTATGGAGGGCACTACCCTTTTCTTTTCACTTTTTTTAGGGATGTTTGCCCTTTAAGTTGAGTGAGCTAAATTACCCATTTAGGTATGATTAGAATGATTTATTTGTTAGAGATGGCTATGAAAACAATTTATGAAAAAAAATTTAAAAGTTTTTTTTCGACTTATTTTATATTTGCTCGAATATGGATTATAAAACCAATTTATAGTCTTGTAAAAAAAAAAAAATTGTCGCGTAAACATATTTCAATTTACAGGGATATGCATTATTATATACATAGATCGGGGTTTGAACCCCGGATACTCCACTTGTTCACCTTACCAAAAGTGAATTATATTCACCAGATTACTTGAAGAAAAAAAACAATTTATAGTGTTTACACAAAATAATTTAACTTTATTTTATTTTTTTTATGAAATAAGTTACGCAAATTTTTACATAAACAGTTATTATGATAAATACTTATAAACCGATCATCTGCTTCTTCTTTTTCTTGATGGAGTATTAATCACCAAAATATTTTAGATATTTTTGGTAGAATTAGATATTTTAGATATTATGAATAACAATATTCTTTATTTTCCTCTAAAAAACAATATTTTTTGTTTTCAATAACAATTGTCTTTTTTTTTTACGTGTCAACAACAATTATCTTACATTCTTTTTTCTTTTTTGACAACAAATTGTCTTACACTCTTATGGATTTGAAAAACAAATGAAATTGTTTCGCCCAAAACAAAATGGAATTGTGGCATTGGGACATTAATATCAATAAAAAAATAATATTATTTCAACAATTATTTTTTGAGAACTTTTATAACAACTTTATCTTTAATACTTATATTGTATTTTTATTTTCTTTCTATTGTTTTGATTTTTGTGTCACTGTCTAAATTTCTTTATATATTTTAGTTGTATAACAAGTTGTCCTACCAAAATGTTGTTCAAATAACATTCATAGAATAATACACAACCGGTGTAAACTAATTGTGCACCAATGACGTTGGGTAGTATTTAGTAAATATTAGTCTAATTGTGCCTCTATCTCTGCCTCTCATTCTCACTTTTTTTCTTTGCTCTAAATCTTAGTCTAGTTTTTTTTTTTTTTTTAACTATTAACTTGACCAATTTGAAACTTAAAAAATTTAAAGGATTTATCCAGTATTTTTGTCAAACTTAAAAGATCAAAAGAAATATTTGGCTTAATTTTAATAAAGAGTAAAATTGAAAGAAAAAAGTCACGTAAAAATTTAATATTTTCTTATGTATAAGTATAGAGATATCATTACTTTTGTAGAATAAAAATCTACACGTAGTTAAAAAATTGTATTAGTAAATGATTTTAGTGGTAATGTAAAATATGTTAAAACTATTAATAAAAATACATGTTACAATAAATAACTGGTTTGAGTTAACGGTTAAAGAGTTGGAGGTTTTGAGTGTAAAATCAGAGAAAATGTTCAAAATATAATCATCAAACAACTAACTATTAATATTTGTTATTCGATTTTTTTTTAATAAAACACATGTTAGAAAATAAAAAAATATATAATTGGCTGAAATAATTTTTTTTTTTGAAGGAAATTGGCTGAAATAATTTATTACTACTTTTCTGGAAGTGAAAATAATTATCAATATTTATTACATCTAATGTTGATCGACAAAAAATATAAATATCATTGAGAAATGAGAAGTTAAAGAAAACAAAAATATATATTTTGATGACAAAATAAATATCATATAATTAAATAAGTTAACATTAATTTAATTTAATATGATACAGTATGTTCAAAACATATGGCATTGGTCGTGATTTTTTTTGTGTGGGTTAGCTAGGGTCAAGCTAGAATATATTTTAGGCTAGATATTTCAACTATATTTCAAATCATAGTTGGTCGATTTGTTCTGTTCTATTTAAACTATAGTTTTTTTATTAGTCTGACTCGTTTAAACTATAACTAATTGTCTCCGTAATCATAGCTTAATTGGTAGGGACGATGCATTGTAATATACAAGGTCGAGGTTCAAATCCTACACATCTCACTTATTTACCTAAAAGGTGAATGGTGAAAAGGTAAATTCTAACCACTAGACAATTTGGCAAAAAAATAAAACTATAGTTAATTAAAGGCTTAATAGCAGTTTTCGCCCCCTAACTTTCACGAAGTTGCGATTTTGACCCCCTAAGAAAAAAACTACAAAACCGCCCCTAAGTTTTGCAACTGTAGCAGTTTTGGCCCCCTAAGGCCTAAAAAAAATAAAATAAATAACACGTGGCACCTCACTTAGGGTGCCACGTCAGCGTAGACCAAGTCAAAATTGGCCTTGGGGCCAATACTGTCACAGGTGCAAAACTTAGGGGGCGGTTTTGTAGTTTTTTTTCCTTAGGGGGCCAAAATTGCAACTTTAGAAAAGTTAGGGGATTAAAACTGCAATTAAGCCTTAATTAAATCACGTTGAACCAATTTGAAGCACAAATGGAACCAATAATACATACTTCATAATTAATTCATTTCATTCATAGCTGCATTCGTAATACAAGATAATACTACAACGTGAATTTAGGAACAAGTGTACGACAATGTTGCTTTGCCTAACAGATGAACGACATTATTTTCTTGTCTCTTAATAAAATTTATCTTGAGTTTTGTGTACAATTAAGCGAAACTTTACAAAAACTTAAAATAACACCAAAATTGAAATTGACACCGAATTTACTACGAATACCGTCAATCACTTGCTTACAGGCAAGTTCAAAAGACACTTGTGATAACCTAATGCTCTCAAGCCAACTGATTGTGTCCTTTAAACTATGTCTCTACTGGATGGCTTATTGTCACTGAATAACTTCGAAGGAGCTTCATATTTTATCTTGAGGTCATTTGGTATGATTGTCATCCATAAAAGCTCACAAATTCCTTGAACCATGACTTGAAATTCTACTTCTGCACTATACCTTGCAACTACAGGAACTTCTCTGCTCGAGGGCTTTTTTCATTCCTACCAATCTTGTGATTTTTCTCTGTAGGGGCTCTAGTGGTTTTGCAACCCAATTTACATGTCACCTTAGAAGATCGAGAACATATTTCCTTTGAGAGATAAATATACTTTCCTTTGAAGAGAGCAGGGACCCGTCTTCGTCAATTTGTGAGGTCCACCGCATAAAGTAGTGATGTCACATAGTTCTCTAACATTACCAAATTCAATTATGTACGTACCGAACATGAAGACACGTCCCAATGAACCTAAATTAATGAATTTATATTGAAAATATCAGAATCTAATACTGTAAAGAATCAAAGATGCTATAAGATCCAACCCCACTTGATCAAAAGTTATCTTCAGCATTCTCCATCTATGCTTAGGTTTATTTTGAAAAAACAGGCTTTCAACATTACAGAAAAATAAAGCCAAAGTTAAAGATATGAATTTATACTAGATGGAGAAAGTAAAACAATTACAGGACAACAGTTACTTAATGGAGAGAGTACAACAATAGTCAACGAGTTAAGGTTCAACCCTTGTGAATTTCCAGAGTTCTTTTGTGATAGTACATTTGCTCAAAGGTAAATGACTCAAGGAAGGAAAATTGTGACATCAAATAATGACGAACGGTCTATTTTTCGACAAAATATTAAGAATAGGCAAAACCAGGTCACACATGATTCTTTTCATCAATTGACCTAAGAAAATAGGTATATTATTCGTGCTAGGATTAGCAATATTAGTAGACGAAACAAGAGACCGACGTTTAACATCCAACCACAACTAAATTATTAAACCCACAGGTGCAGCTGGTTGAATGCGACATTTACCCCATGTTACTGTCCATATGCACGAACAATTTAAACAATACTCTTTTGCCACAGCAAGGCTTACATCGTGCTCAGACTAACGTACAAACACATTCAGATTCAACTCTAAGAGCATCAGCCAATGACGGCTACATCAACAAACACATCTAACTCAGCCTCTAATCTATTACTGTTTAGGAAAGATGAGACCAACAGATTCTGTTGTGTCGTGAGCAAAAATGCCCACGCCCCTTCAAATATAGCAGCGAGCAAAAGCCCAAGGTCTTGGAAAATCTATATGTTACAAGGATGAGAATTGTTTCAGACAGCAGTTAGACTAGGAGGACATCTGTGTCACTTGTGTGTTTTAATTTATATATGTATGGACATCAAGGAATAACTAACGGACAAGGAAGACAAATGCACACCCTCCTCATCAAGTACCAGGATAAGAGCACAAATGCAGATAATGGCCGCAATCGTGCTTGTGCAAAGTATTATTTAAGATAGCACTGTAGCTAAAGTATTGATATCTATCAGAAATTATGTTTTAAAGTTGCCTAGCAAAATTGAAGCTTTTCTGCACAAGAAAATGCAAACTTTGGTTCTATTTCAACAATACTTGAATATCCTAAATTGTTTCTTATAACAATCATCAAATGTAAAATGCCTCTTCACATCAAGTACACAAGACTCATAAAAAAGAAAAAACAAAGCGGATTAGGCTAGCTTTTATCCAATAGTGCAAGAGCAAGAGCTCATACAACACATCAGTCATTATTAGTTATCAAGTAACCTGAACACTAACCTTGTTTTAAAGAGCACCCATAATAATTATGCATTTCCGTGACTTTATGACATTATTTCACCATCTCATTTTGACTCGAACATCTGACTTCTATGTGCCAATTACATTAGTAATCCTAATGTTTATAAATATGAACAGGGACTAGAGACTCACCTCATTTTTGCAGTGACTACATCTTGCATTCAATCACTTGTATGTGATGACTTGGCATTTTCATAGAAAATGAATTCACCACCGTGACTTATGGTGAACATATTGTCTGCTACATCATAATATTACAATGAACATCAAATAAAAAAGGGAACGACGATAGAAAATAACAGAGTAAAATAGTTCATGGAACATTACTCTAAAAAAGTAATGCTAATCTTAGCAGGAAATATGCCGTTTGAACTTTGAAGTATCAATTATTGACAGTGCCATGGGCATCTATTTTACTCACCGTGTTTGACTCTCTTGACAACCAAATCCAATATGTTTTCATTGGATTACTACACTGGAAATGAAGTATTTGATCTTCATATTCTGTGATACACATGGCAAAGCAAAAAAAAATGAGGATGAAGTATTTGACCTTCCTATTTTCTTTAACTCCATCAAATAGCAAGTTAGTGAAACATAAATGTGATTTTAACCTTCACTCCAAATCCAAGACCAAGAATTAAATTTTGGATCTCTTCATTTTTGTACAACGTTGCTTCATCCCTTCTTTCAATATTTAGAACCTTCCCCCTCAACGGGAGAATGACCTGCAAAAAATATGGTGATAAATACATGACTTACACAACTCACAAATATATTTTTTGGTTGATGTAATGAACCACCAATATAGCAAATTAACTGCTCGACATGTCAGTTAACAAATAATACAAGTAATTAGATACAATAATTAGGAAAATGGGTATTAGAATACAAAATGACAAAAATGTCCAGAAAATGAAATCCAACACCGAACGTGATAGCTTCACTCACAAAATAATTCTAAATTTCCAGTCATCACATCAAACATAACCTTTGTTCAAATTGTTTTACAATCTAAAGGAGATAAATGCCTTTAACAAATATTAACAAAATTACTCAAATTTAATTTAATATTTTTTCAGAGAAAAAAATGTCCTCATAATTCAAAATACCCCTCCACTGTATCATCAACGTTATGTGAAGGTAGTTATTAACGTCCACATATGGTAACACGGGAAATATCATACAAGAAGGGTTCGACAAACAAACATTATTTCCATGCTAAATAAAGTATTTTTGTAAGGGATGACTCAACTTTAGTTATTTTCTTTTCAAAATGTAGTCAAATGGCAATTTTTTAAAGCATGACTCATATTTTGCGTATCTTTGCTTCTTCCAAGTGACACTTCAGCACATAAATTAGTCAACAGGTTTAATCCAGTAAAATAACAGTTTCTGTTTCAGACATAATAAACCCAGTTTTGTCTTTAACCTAAGAAATTAAACTTCTAGGGCTATATATTATCCCTTGATATGATATCAAAGCCTCGTCGACAAGTGGTTACTAGTTAGGAGTTCAGTCCTTACAGCCTCTTTAATTAAAAGGTTAAATTTCAGCACAAAGTATAGTGAGATTGTGCATTGTTTACACCGAGTGTAAAACTTCAAGCCTAAAAGGTTGTTCGATGTTACAGATATAGTATCAAAAGCATTCAGGTGTCTTTACCAAACAGATTAAGCTTTTAAGATGGTTGTTCATGATTTGACGTTACGGCCTCTATGACCAAGTGGTCTAAACGACCCTTATTCTTCTAATGAACAAATGAATTTTCAAACATAGTATGTAAACCTAAGCATTCTCACTAATTCAAGTCCACACACAGCTCTCTTGCATGAAGGGGCGAGTATAAAACTCACGAATGTGTGCGTGTGTGTGCCCGCACCTGTCAGGTAGTAATGTGTACTTTACCTGGAAGCGCCTGTCACAGCCTTGCTTAGCCCTTCCTCCAAGCTTCCACTTCAACTATAAAATTTCTGCAACACGGGGATAAAGAACAATGAATTTTCGATTCAAAACACGATCCTATTCATCAAAAGATTAACTCAAAAGGATCACTCAACTAATTTGACATGAATCAATTAAATTTTAAGACAGAGGATCTCAATAAAAAGGTTATGCTAGTAGCAACTCAGCTAATTTGACATGATTCAATTATGCCGGAACACAACTCTAAGCTCTACACATCAACATGTGTGAAGTAACCGTAAATATAGTGCATATTTTATAAGTGTATAAAGCAGATGAAGGATAGCCCAGTAGTTAAAGGTAAAGAGAGACCAAGGAAAACTATACTACAGAGATGACATTAGGACCATAGAAAGCTAAACATTTAACATAGTAATTTGGCCATTCTTTGATCATAGAAAGCTACTGGGAATTAATAGGAATCATTTTTTTCTCATTGAACTAAGTCAAAAAATGTTGCACAATTTTAGTTCAAAGGAATGTCTCTCTATGAAGCAAACTAATTTCCGCAGAACAGAAGTATACCCCAGTCTTCAGGACTTGACAATGAACAATTTGCGAGCTTTCCCGGAAGTGATAAAGATCAAAATACACAGGTTTTATAATGAATCTACGATCAAAAGTTTAAAATGGATCATCAATTTACTAGCAAGTTGAATAACAGGGTATATAATAATAGAGAAATACAATACACAAGAAGAAAGATATTATGCCAAAACACATACCGGCTCGATATAATGGAAGCCTTGACAGAGCTACTT
>Ga0315915_1000525_pt1 | contig 40088 bp, 13 predicted proteins | sample MpolbnodulesMG_FD_207738 | JGI IMG/M metagenome (GOLD analysis project Ga0315915, IMG submission 207738) | Medicago polymorpha root nodule microbial communities from Los Angeles, California, United States - branched nodules | ecosystem: Host-associated > Plants > Roots > Nodule | place: USA...
GAAGTGTATTTATGTTGACTAATGAAGATTCCATCATCACACTGCTTGACTTCTACTCCAAGAAAATATCTCATTTTTCCCAAATCAGTCATAGCAAAATTATTTTGCATTGAATGCTTGAATGACTTAAACATATTGATGTCATTTCCAGTGTAGATAAGATCATCTACATATAAACTGACTATACACATTTTTCCTTTAGAGTTTTTCTTTACAAACAAAGTGTGTTCATGAGAACACTTCTCAAAATGTTCTTGAGCAAAGTAAGACTCTATTTTGCTATACCAGGCTCTAGGTGCCTGTCTCAAACCATACAATGCTTTCTTCAGTTTATACACCTTACTTGTATCTTCTCTTTGATAACTAATTGTTGCTCCACATACACATCCTCAATCAATTCAGCATGCAGAAAAGCACTCTTGACATCAAGTTAATGAACTTTCCAGCCTTTTCATTGTAGTCAACACCAAGCTTCTGAGCATATCCCTTAGCAACCAATCTAGCCTTATACTTCTCAATTTCTCCCTTTTCATTCAATTTAGTTTTGTATATCCATTTTACTCCAATTTTCTTTTAACCAACTGGTAAATCAGTTAGTTCCCAAGTATTATTGCTTTCAATTGATTCAATCTCCTGCTTCATAGCTTCTCTCCATACCTTCATCTTTGATGCTTCATCAAATGTACTAGGATCAGATGAGGTACTAAACAAAGCTAAACCATTCTGCAGATCATCTTCTTCATCTTCTTTGATGAGTTTGAACATACTATGCACATGGAGTTTGAACATACATCTCCTAGAGACCTTTAGCAATTATTTTTTACTGATTTAATCGGGCTCTTAATGGCTAGAAGTAAGTATACTATTGTCTTTTTCTCAAGCTATGAGTTTTTTTTCTTAGTAGTCGAAATGGTAAATACTACATAAAACTCACGCACAATTACGAGATTCAAAGTTCCTACTTAGGAGAAGTATCCAACCTAACAATATTATAATTGTTAGTTAACTGCGGCATTATGTTATGGTCAACTTTTAGCCTTTCTTTAGTAATAACAAATGTGTTGCCAAAATAAAATTGTTGTTCTTACAAAAATAACAAATGTGAAGTTTCTTTAAAAATGTGAAACTGTGACTAATAAATTTTCTTCATTGTGTTGTTGCTCTATCAATTGTGTAGAGTGCATGCCATTATGGGAAATGAAGGTTGAATGATAAAGACATTGGTCCCAATTACTTATTATAAGGAAATGCGAGGACTCTATACATTTGTTGTCTCAATTTTTCGACTTAACCACAAGTAATTCCAGTTCTGTGTTAAATTACTTATTCTATTTATCATTCCTTTGGTGTAAGGCATCCATTATTTCCCAATATTTAGAGAAATGAAAAGGTTAAATGAAAAGGTTTGGCCAAAGAACATGATAATACTGGAAGTGATTTATTGGTATACTAAGAAGTTGCTCATGTTGGTGATGGACATGTATTGGTCTTGAAACATAATGTAAGATTATCAATACATTAAGATAACTTCTAATTTATTTATCAGTCGTATAGATCCAGAAAAGGAAGAAAAACATATCAGCAGATTTGGTCTTGACGTAAAACAACATATCGAGCAAGAAAAAGAAGAAAAATTGGAGAGTGATCTTTTGTTTTCCTAGAAAAACTGATATACTATTCATACCAGCAGTACACGATTTCGTTTTCCGCTGCCTCTTGGTTTGATACATGCTTAGATGTACTTGGAATAACTGATGCATGTCTGTTAAGTGGTTCTCTGGCAGAACAAGCCTCAATTTCTTCTTTTTCCTTAGCTTTCAACTTTGAAAGGGTACGTTTATCGGCCTTTTCAAATTCTATCATTTGCAGCGCATTGTTGCCGTTCTTTTCTTTAAAAGCCCTTGGTTCCGTATCAGCAAAACAATTTTTTTAAGGATAAACAATTTGTAGGGGCACCAAATCTTCATCTGGAGCAAAATCACATAGGTTCCAAATCTTAATCTCGAGTAATCTTAGATTTAATCCTGCATATGTCTATAAACACCTGAAAGACATTATCTCTGAGAGTTGTATTTTCTTGTTGCACAATTCAACAAAATACAGTGTACATAATACCTTCATTATTATCGAAGTAGAAAAATATAAATGCCACATCCAAGAGCTTTTTCCTGACATCTTCATGTCTCCTAATTTTATCATCTAATATATCAGATAATACCATCCTATCAGAACTTCTCACCAGAGATATTGCGAGCAATTCTTTCATTAAAACAAAATAATCTTATCAGGACCAATGGCTGAGAAAAGTTTAACAAGAGTTTCCAAAGCACATGCTGTAAAATTATTAAACCTTTAGGCTTTGTTTGGGAGTTTGGAGGGGAGGGGAAGGAAGGGCTTTGGCGGGAGAAAAATCTATGGGAAAATTGAGAAATCTTTCAATTTTTTGAAAGAGTATTTTTTAAGAGAGTGATAAATTAATGTTTATGATTAATATATTTTTAATTTTAAGAATATTATAACAACATATATTAAATTTGAAGAATTTATATAAACCCTCTCAAACCCCCCAAAACCCTCCTCCATACAATTTTTTAGTTCCCCCAAATGAGGAGGGTTTTATATTTTGAAGAAAAATAACCCCCCAAAGCCCCTCCTCCCAATGTCCTCTATTTCATTCACTTACTTCTTCCTTTTTTTTCAAACCCTTCCCTCCCTTCCCCTCCAAACTTGCAAACAAAGCCTTAGTAACTTAACAAGATAGGAATCCTCTCTAGTATAGCTATAGAGTGCAGCCTTTGGTTTTTGGCATAAAAATGGTTGAAAAGCTTAGACCATCAAGAAATGGGGAAAATTGCAGATTGTCATTGCAAGATCAAATGCAAAGTAAGAGATAAATTTGATAGTTCATAGATTTTAAACCTAAGTTTTAGTTACATCTTTAAGGGTATCTGATACTAATATTTGACAGCGGATAGTAACCATACAAAAAAGGGTGCAACCAAAATTTATGATCAGAGGTTTAAACACCAACATCAATGATTGCATTTGATATTAAAAATGTCGGCAAATTGGAACTGTAAAACCAAATCTTATTTCAGATCTCAGTTCATATTGAATCTCTAATCTCTAATAATTTTCTTGACAGAAGGAAACAGTCAAGTTCGATTTCTTGGTGGAACAATTTTTTGTGAGACCATACTTACCTTACGGCTGAACTCCGGATGCCAGGAATCCTTTGCCACAAAAAAAAATGGTGAGGCCTAGTTCCTAAATATATCTTTTTAAACCAACTTCAATATATTAAGGAATATGTATATCTTCTCAATTGCAGTGTCTTCACAATCCAAACAAATAGACCAAACAGTTCTTAATTCAAATATACAAACTCTAGTGATAGATCTCCAATAATAAATACATATACAAATTTGTCATATTCAAGGCATGAATCATGGCTTTGTGTGGACTAAAGAGAGGTAGAATTTATTGTATAATTATCATGATAAAATCAATTGTGTATGAAGCAAATCATGGAAGACACATATTAAACAGACCTAACATATTTTGAAATCACTTCCTTCAAAAAAAAAAAAAAAATTTTGAAATCACTGTGCAAAAACATCAAATAAGCATACACATTAAGCAGACCCAACATGCCAGACAACAGAGGTAATAACAAACAAAGAATAGAAAGATTGATGTAGCAAATCAGTTATTTCACGCGGCCAAAAAAAAAGGTCACTAAGTTTTAAAGTTAATGCATTAAGAAAGGGAGGAAGAGCAAATAAGTGATTCTTGAACTAAGTTAACGTACAGAGCTTTTTAAACCAAGTACGAAGAACAGTAAAAATTTTGTACAAGAAGAAGCACCAATAATATCTATAGACTACAGCAGTGAGGAACTCTTTGGCTAAGCGCATAATATCTACATCATTCCCTTCCTAGTTTCAAAGGGACTCAATATTTTTCCATAAAAAAAAGGGACTATTCAAATCCTGATCTATCAAATTTTATGAGGACCAATATAGTCACAAACAATAAACTTCATTGCTAGCACAAATTTATATAGCACACATTAATTCAGCAGGGCGAAATAAAATATGACTTACAGCAAAGAATGAGGAACCACAAAAAGGTAAATATAGAAGTCAAATCTTATCTTTCCGGTGATCTTCACGTAAAGCTAATTCACTATTTCATGAAGTGACTCAGCCAGTTTACTGTGCAGTAGTAGCTGCTGCATCTCTGGATCATCATCGGCATGATCAATCTTCAAAGTGGTGACCGCGACATCAAGCCAGTCTATTGTTTTGGTCAAAGCACTTCAGCATATTTCAGACCAGTTTTCATTCTCAATACACAAGAGATCATTTTCGAGTTTTAGAATTTCCGTATCCACCTTGTTATTCAAAATTCTAAACCTGAACACAACATTTCAGATTCAAGGCATTCCACTTAAATATCATAGTAACTACCGAATGCACTAAATGCAACATTATTCAATGACACAAGCTAAAAAAACACTCACAATATGATTCTCTACATTATAAGTCCTCACTCAATCATACATAGCATCAATCTCATAAGGCAGTATATAATGTTCTTGCTTACTAAGAACTGAAACATATTCGATAATGAAATGCACAAGTTCGATGAATTATTTTATAAATTGATCTTTAAAGAAAATTACATACCTTGTAGGACACGCCACTAATTTTCTAATTATCCAAATAAATGAAGCCAATCAGGTCAATTGGATTTTAGGGTTCATATTAATTATCAAGAAAATCCTTAAGATTGTTGTAAAATATTGACATAAAATTATCTCCAAATAATAACCAACAAAAGTAAAAAATATGTTTGAATAAATAAACTAGGGAATAACTGAAACTTATCGAATTAGCTTCTGAAAAACTACATCAACATCTTTGGATAAAACTTGTTGATGTGGCTTTCCACTAAAGTGGTGAACAATTAAAAATATACAAATAAAATAAAGAAATCAAAAGCAAATGCATTGTAAAATGTCACAAAAGAAAAGAGAAAAAAAAAGGATTAGTTAGAAATAACAAAGAGGGAGTGAATCGAATCCGAAGGACCCAATGATATACCTTAACAATTTAGTAATAAATTTTGTCGTTCATAAAAGAAAAAGAATCGAATAGTTAAACAATGTACATTTCTTGACTTATTTTTGGTTAAAATTTTGTTATTTATTGAATGGTTGATTATTAGGTGAAATGTTTTAAAATTGTGATTTTTTAAAGATACTTTATCCTTTCTCTTGTTGGTCTGTTATATCTTTGCCGGTCACCTCAAAAAACGTTTTCCTTTACATATCCAAAAGAGTAACTGCTGCACTAGGTTCCGCATGCTATATCGGGTGGTGACATAAAGGTAAATGTCAACAACCCAAGATAGAATGAGAAACCTAGATCATGGTTGATCTCCCTCATTTATAAAGGGAGGCGTTTTTTAGGAGACCGACAATGAGTTATCGGATAAAAAGAGAAGGGATGATTTTGAAAGGTGGACATTTGATGAAACGAGCTAGGACCAAAAACATAAGCATGTGTTTAAGTATGTAGTCAATTATCTCTTGAAATTGTCGGAGTTGGCATTTATACCCCTAAAATTTGGGAATATGCAAAAAGAATCCCGATTTTTAATTGTATCGAGCAACTTAGTCCTTCTGTCAGATTATATCTAATTTACCAAAATAATAAGATCTCTAAATTCATCATGCAACATAATTGAATTGAATTCAATAACATAATAAGATCTCTAAATTTCGCGGTAACTTTTGTCGGGACATTTAGCATTATTCTATATATTAACCCAAGGTAAGTATGCAGCTTGATTTTGGGATAGCTTCCCCTTTTGGTGATCTAACTTTGATGATCCCCTTTTGGTGTCTGCCCTGCTGACTGCCGTAATTTTCAGCTTAATTAATCATTTCTTAACTAGCATGTTTCTCAGAAAATTATATATTTTTTTAAAAAAACCAAGAGGAACATTCTGACGATAATTCTGCTTTGCTTCAATTCAAGTTCTCTATCACTACATATATTTACTATGCTTGACATGAAGGCCTCTAGAAACAGCAACATAGAACATTGAGACAAATTGCTCCTCATGGCTTCATATATGGGACACAGGCCTCTGAAACAGTAGATTCCAAGGCTGGTGCTTCTATCTATGAGGTTAACAAAACTTCTCATTCAAATGTAAGTTGTGAAGATAATTTCTCTTATTGGTTTATTGTAAATAATCTTACAATAATTTACTAAATGTAAGATGCGTAGATATTCGTTATCTAATGATGTTGATTAATCGACAGAAGTGAAAAGACCATGCCCTGCATCTTGGCAATGATTACGCAATTGATTCAATGATGTGATGTATTTACTAATTTTATTATATAAAATATATATGTTTGATGTTATCTACAGATTGCTGAAAGTGATGGAAACTGAGGATGATTAATCAGTATTTATTTTTGTTTTCAATTATTTGACATTAGTCCTGCAAGATACTTTTTCAATACTTTGATTGTCGGCGTTCTAAAACTGGTAAGAGTAAGTGATGTTTTGGTAACTAATACGATGAAATCAGTCATCTAGAGCAAGAAAACTTATTGAGAGATTTGGTCTTGACTTAAAACTTAGCACACAAGAAAAGGAAGACAAACTGAAAAGAGTAAGTGATGTTTTGTTCTCCTCTTGTCCTTGCAGTCTGTTCAACATCAAGCTCTTTCTGGAATGGCATACTTCCATTCTCACATACTTATGTGTTTCTCAATTTTAGGAATTCCCTTGTTTTTCATTTGATGTTTTTCTCCTGAAATTTTAGCTGGAAATTGAAATGTTTCAGTACGATTAACTAAATTGCCAAGCAGAACATCAAATCTTTAATCCATAATTTGATTATTTTAATTTTATCTGGAAACATATATTGTTTTTCATTTGAATTTATAAACAAAAAATCATTGGGCCGTCCCTGAGAAAAACATGACAAAAATTGGTTACCACTATTAAGCACAATAGTAAGTTCAAAGGCTACTGAAATACTTAACTAATTCTTCAACTAAACCTGCTTTATTAATCTTACAGTACCCTTTTATTTTGCGCTTCTGTGCCATGGTCTTCAACGTAACATATGACTTTTTCATCGGGGTTTCTGAGCTCACATCTGAATTTGACATTTCACCCTCATAAAGAAAATAGATCCTAGATATGTAAACTGATCAAAAGAGAAAAATGACTTTTTGCACCTTGGACGAAAATCGATTCAAGATCTGACATGTATCTTTAATGACGAGTTGGCTTTGCTTGACTAACTTTATCATCTAATGTATCAGGATTTCTCACCAGAGATATTGCAAGCAATTCCTTCATTAAAACAAAATAATATAATCAGGTTCAATGGCTGAGACAAGTTTAACAAGAGTTTTCAAAGCACATTATGTAAATATTAAACCTTTAGTAACCTAACAAGATAGAAATCCTCTCTACTATAGCTATAGCACTGCAGCCTTTTGTATATGCAGATTGTCAATATAGCAAGCTAAATGCAAAGTAAGAGATAAACTTCTAAGTTGAAGTTTAAATTTTAATAAAAACTTAAAATTTAACTTCAAAGGTTTTTATTTACATATTTAAGGGGGAATCTGATGTTATTTACAAAATTTATGATTTATTATCGTAAGCATAACATCAGAGGTTTAAACACCAACATTAGTTATTAAATTTGGAGCACAACCAATATGTATATTTTCATATTCCAAGTCGCTTGGGCTACAAGCAAACAATCATTGACCTTTACTTCAATTCATTGTTGAAGACAACCAAACTACTGGAGCAAACCAGTTGAAAGTCCAATAATCAGAAGAACCTAAACTTTTCACATGGAAAAACTATAACACATTATGAGGAAAAGAAAGGCTGGAGTAAAGCGGAATGGAAAAAACACACCCGAGTCTTTATTGTCAATAGATATTTTGGCTTTATAGTTTCTTCTCCACTTTCATCTGAATTAAGGCCAACATTTCTCTCCTAACTAGAATAGCCAGCTACAAGTTTTGGGGTGGAAGCACAAAATACATACATCTCTAACTCAATGTATGCTTATTTATAGATGACAAGTTTACTTCATATTCATATGCCAAATCTCTACTTAGACAGATCTCCAATATTAAATGCTATTATTAGTGACAGATCTCCGATATATGCATAAGCAAATTTATCATATTCAATGCATGAATCACGGCTTTGTGTGGGCTAAAGAGAGACAGAATTTATTGTATAATTATCATGGTAAAAGCAATTGTGTATGAAGCAAATCATGGCAGACACATATTAAACAGACCTAACATGCAGACAAAGAAAAGGTCGCCTGAAGTTTTATAACTAGCGCATTAAGAAAGGGAGGAAGAGAAAATAAGTGCTTCTTGAACTAAGATAAAGTACAGAGCTTTCTCAACCTCGTTCTTTTCAGGATCATCTGATCTCTCTTCACGAAGCTCCAAAAGATGTTCTGAGCTTTGAGAGTTTTCTGAAGTTCTAAAGTCTTCTTCTCCACCCTCCTATATCATACCATTGTTTGGTGCATTCAAAATTGGATTCAGGATGTTCTTATCTAGATGCTGCTTCAAATTGATGGAAAACTCAGTTATGTTTGAAACCAAGTGTGAAGAACAGTAAAATTTATACAGGAAGAAACACCAGTAATATTCATGACACTGAACTTTGTCATAATTGAAAAAGTTACAGGACCAATATCGTCACAAACAATAAACTTCATTGCTGTCCAAAGGAGCACAAATTCATAAAGTAGACATTGATTCAGCAGGGAGAAATAAAATACAGCTTGTAGCAAATAACGAGGAACCTAAGTTTTGGCACCAAAAAAAGGTAAATATAGAAGTCATACCAATTCTTGCAGGTGATCTTCACGTAAATCCTTCGTTGTTTCATGAAGTGACTCAGCCGGTTTACTGTCCAAGAGTAACTGCTGCTTCTCTGTATGATCGGCATAATCATCCCAGCTTTCAGGCCAGTTATCAAGCCAGCTTTCATGCTCAGTACAGGCCAATTCATTCTCAAGGCGCAAGTGATCATTTTCGAGTTTCTCAATTCCTGTATCTGCCTTGGTGTTCAAAATTCTCAAAACCTGATTACAATATTTCTCATTCAAAGCATTTTCTTCGACCTCATCTACAAAACACAACAGAAAGTCACAGTAAATACAAAGTAGCAAGTACCAACATTAAGACACTCAAAAAAGACCAAACAAAATACACGATAAGGAATAAATACCACGGACACCGCCAAAATAATTCATTTTTGATCTTGTAGAATTGATTTTAATCAAATTAACTTAGTGTGTGCTTGGTTTTGAGTGAATTAAATTAATATGGTAATAGATTTGATTGTTCGTACCACCTACCATTTATTTTAATTTAATTGGTCTGCATAGTAAAGATAGAGCCTCTCACATAGACTAGGAGGGATTTTGATTTTGTAAGAACATAATTGTATAGTTAGTTTCTCTCCTAACAGATTCAACATGAGAATTTTGAAACTGAGCAAAACAGAGTGTTTTAAATCAGAAATAATAGCACCTAGCTAAGATAATTTTAAAATCATGCACCAATTACAATATAGTTTATTATAAATTAAACATTCAAAATGAAAATTATTTTGACATAACAATTCAAGGGAAAAATGACTCACAATTGTTATAAAAATAAAATAACCTATTTGACATTATCTCTGTAATTATTTTGAAATGGTCAAAGACTCAAAACAACCTTATACAGTGTTATTGTTATCAACATTTCCCAGCTGTCAAGGTGAAAAGTATAATAATGTAATTAAATATACTAAATTACAACCATTTAGATCCATAAATAGAGCCATTAGCCAATGAAGGTATCAAAGTTACAAAAACATATTCGAACGTGTCTTTTGCTAGTTAGTTTAGTCGTTAAATGTGTCTTTTGTTTGTCACAATGATCGTAAACTTACCAACAGATTCACTCGAGACAATTTTTGTTCGATTTATTTAATGACTATAACAATACGATTACACATTTAGAGAACGAAATACTTATTTAGTCAGAAAATTATATAAAATCCTAGTTCAAACTTTAAACTCAATCTCCAATTTCCAATACTTATAAACAAATAATTATAAATCTTTCTAATTTTTCCACATTATCTTCTTTACATAACACTCAACATTTGTTAACAATTTACTTAAATCTATAGCCATTAACAAAATGACTCAAACCAGATCTTGCAAAATTTAACAAAAACCAAAAACCATATAATGAGTAATTTTTCCTATAATTGATCCATTGGATTGTGAGTCGTTCATGATTTTAAGATAATGTTTACTGACTTTTACAAAAAATGTTGCCTATAATTGATTAGTGTCGCAAATAAAAACCTCAGTACCTGAATACATGACATCCACATAGAGGTGTCAATAGAGCCCCAAATTTCAAAGTCCACTTAAAAAAACCCTCACCAAGCCCACTAAATTAAAGCCCCCTAATTGAACAAAATATTTGGGATCAAGCCCACTCTAAAATCTATTTATTTGTGGGCCTAAAAAAGGCCCACTATAAAGGTAAAAAAAAAGTTTCCAGTAAAAAAAAAAGTTTTTTTCAAGTAAAAAATAGTTTTTTTTCCAGTAAAAAAAAGTATTTTCCGGTAAAAAAAAAGTTTTTTCGCTAAAAAAAAAATTTCATGGTAAATTTTTTTTTTATTTGTTTTTTAAAAAAATATTTATAGAAATTTTGGGGCTTTGGGGCCTTTTGATTTTTTTATTTGTGGGCTTTTTAATCTTGTGAATTTTCAAGCCCCATTGCTATGTGGGCTGGGGCCTAAACTTCAAAGCCCCATGATATTGACACCTCTACATCCACACGGCGTAACACAAGCGATAACTTGTACGAAACACCAAGAAATAATTGAATTGACGATACTGAAACTCTTTACCGTCTCTACCGTTTTGATATTTTAAATTTGAGCAGTATTAATGACTTTATTTGTGTCAATTGTCATGTTCGTCATAACTTTAAATTTGATGTAAGAGTTGCATTATGGAATCCAACTACAGATGAATTCAAGGTCATTTCTTGAAATCTAGTTAGGTTTCTACCGTTTACTGCAAATGCTAGTCATGATGCAAATGCTAGTCATGTTCATGAATTTGGCTATATAAGGTGATTTATCATGTAAAGTTTCCAGCCCCCCAATTTTTTATGGACAGCGGTTATGTGTCATTCAAACGAAACTTGATTCTGTTGTGCCTACTTCTTATGGGTGTATGATTCATGTTATTGAGATATGACCTTTTTTATCAACTTTTTTTTACCCTATATCCTTTTGCAAACTGATCTGGTTTCAATATCATTTACAATAATCTTTTGCCATTATCAACAAACATAATGATACTATACTAGTACTTGTAACTTATAGGTGTTTGTTCTAGAATCTACACTATGTGTAAAAGGACGGACACATCAATTTGAGCTAACTTTTTTCTTTGATAAAAAAAATACCTTTAAACAAACTTGACTATAATTTTGAAAAATCAAATTCAATTTAACAATTATTATATATGTATTTTAAGAAAAGATTTTGAGTTAGTCCATAAAAAAAAGTTTTAAAGTTAGAAACAAAATGCTATTGTTATCATTGAATGATATAAATTTTGTTACAATTATAAGTCACAACTCACAAACTTCTATGCCTATATATCCAAAGCAACTAGATAATTAATTAATTCAAATACATCCGAAATTATACGAAAAAGCATTTTTTATAATCTATCAACCTTAACCCATTATAAAAAAACATCCTTGAACACTAATAAAACATAATTTTGGTATGTTCCATAAAAAAAAATTTGGTATGTTTGAAAATTTAGATTAATTAACTTCCTCACTGCTCTTTCTCTCTCTTCTCCTCTTCCTAAATAAACAGTGGTCATAACCTTTCTTATTTTTATCTCCCGAAAAGGGGTGATGTAGGATCAATTTTGATCTAAATCACCCCTTCATAATTGTTTTTCCTTAAGCTATAGTTAAATAAGTATATCCACATATTTTCAGTTTTTTTCGTTTGTTGTGATTTCGTGGTCTTTTCACAACTCTATTTATTTTAATTTCCCACCTTTGTGTGGCGTGGTTCTGTTTTCCGGTCTTAATGCAGTGTTTATTTAATTCAGATTGAGAGATTAGTTTTGAGCAAATGCAAATTCAATCAATGACTTTGGCGTCGTCAACGTTGCATATCAGATACATGAATATTCTTCCGGAGACTTTAATATAGTCATATTTGTTGGCATAGATACTGTGTCGTTTTATGCTATTAACATGGATGTTGTGAATTTGTTAACAGATTCATCTTTTCTGTTTTTAACGACTTTGAATTTGTATTGTATCGATGTACTTTATCAATTTGAATAAATAAATATAGTTTATTTTTGTAAAAAAAATAAACAATACAAAATGTTGGTGTGACATTTTCTTTTCCAATTTGACCCTTTATGCGCGCGCGAGTGTGTGTCTATATATATATATATATATATAGACAGTGAAAAGACGGGTACTCGCGTGCCCGTTTTTCCGCTCTTTTTATTGCGTTAATGTTTGAAAATTATGAACGGTTTTTTTTTTAAATAAAATTTTGATTTTGATTAAAACTAAAAGTATAAATGTTTATTGCTTTCAAATTATAACAAATTAAACTAACCATAATTATCTATTTCAACGATACCAACAATATAACAAAAAAATATAATCTAAATTCTTTTTTTAATAACACCAACAACCTTTATTATTTTGTAAAAAAAAAAAAAAATTTATTATAGGAAAAACTGGTTAAGGGTATAATTGGGATAATGAAAAAGTAAGCATGTAGTTTGTAACATTTTTTAAATGATAAAGGAAATAAAACCAGACATATTTATATTCATATCGTGTTTGTTACACTTTTATTTTAATATTTAAATTTATTCTATTTATTTGTTACATGTGTTATTTGTATTGAAAATTGAGGACATTTTTGGAAAGAAAAAGTCAACCCAAAAGAGCTGAAAGAGGTTTTCTTTATATATATTTTTTTTCAAAAAAAATTAAATAATTAAATCTTTTAAATATTTATACTACAAAAAAGATCAAGTTTTATAAAATTGTTTTATAACATTACTTACTTTACAAATCAAATAAATCAATTTCATAATCGAATGATATTTTATAACTTCTACTATTTTTATCATGAAAAAGTGGGTGGGTGAACAAGCATAACATAACATACATCTTGTGCTAAAGAAAAACAAAATTTCAGATTAATCGCAGAAAACACTTATATAGCGGAAGCGGTTATATATGTTTGTTTCGATTTGAAGGTTATATAAACTTGAGCGGATACACCAAAATTCTTAGTATCTTCCGTCGCTGGTTAGTTACTCAGTCTACCAATTGCAATCAAAGCTCGTCTCTCCCATTTGAGGTAATCGTAGATGGAGAAGAAATATGCGACTGCGACGCAAGAAAAGGTTTACCTATATACATGATGATATTACTTTCTCAATTTTATCAAAATTACCTCTTAAATCTTTGAAACGATTTGTATGCCTACGTAAATCATGGTCACTTCTATTTGAAAATCATTTTTTCATGAACATGGTCCGTAACAATCTCTTATCTGACGACCCTTCTTATCACCATAATGTATCTCTCATGCTACTACGTGGTTGTTGTCCAGACACCGACATGTTTATGGGAGTTTTGTATTCCTTTTCTGGCGAGAAATTTGAAAATAGAGCCAAATTAATTCTACCAAATCCATTTCAAGAAGGAAGTGAAACTCCTTTTCGTTTCCGCCGTTTGGACATTTTAAATTTGGGCGGTTTGAATGACTTTGTTTGTGTCAAATGTTATCTTCATCATAACTACGAACATGAAGTAAGATTTGCACTATGGAATCCAACTACCGACGAATTCAAGGTCATTCCTCATAGCCCGGATAGGTTTCAACCGTTTGGTGTAAATGGTAGCCATGATGTGATTAATTTTCACTCAAGTAGTCATGTTGGTGGATTTGGCTATGATTCTCGTACAGATGACTATAAGATGATTAATTATGTGATGTTTTTAGAGCCGACACGACGTATTGGTTATAAGCCATTGGGAGATACACCTGAACCCTTTTGGAAGATATACAGTCTAAGAAGTAACTCTTGGAGGAAACTTGAACTTGATGTTGTTATGCCTATAACACAATTTCACTCAACTAAGGACAAGGTGTACATGAATGGAATGTGTCATTGGTGGGGTCTTATAATGCATTCTAATTCTGAATTTGAATCAAAGTTGGTGTCATTTGATTTGAACAAAGAGGTGTTTTTTACCACACCTATACCCTCGGAGATAGATGATGGCTCTCTTGAAGATCCGAGACAATTGGTGGTGTTAAATGGATACATTGCCTTGATCACTTATAAAGAACAAATGACTACTTGTAACATATCAATTTTGGGTGAACTAAGTGTAAAAGAATCATGGATTAAACTCTTTATTGTTGGGCCGTTGCATTGCGTTGAAGAACCTTTTGGAATGGCAAAGGGTAAAATAATCTTCAGAAAGAAAGACAGAGAAATAAATTGGTTTGACTTAAGAACCCAAATGATTGAGGTGCTTGATCTTGAAGGAAGATATTGTGATATAGCACTTTACAAGGAAGACCTTCTTCCAATTGGTGGAATAAATAAGTAACTCCTTTTCTTGTTTTCACCTAGAGATGTGATGATGAAGGTTATTGGATATGGCATTGCATACAAATTGATATGGTTTCAATGTCAATAAGAATAATCTTTTGAGTTTTATGTAAAAATAGTATCTATGCTTTTATGAATAAACTGAATTTCTTTCAAGCTTTATGGCTTAGTTCAAATCAATTAATCTTGTTCACGTCCTCTCTATATAAATAAAGTTATGTTTTTGTTGAGTTATATTCTGATTTTTGTCTTGTTTAATCTCAGGGTTGGCATTTAAAACAACAATTTATCTTAATTCTTGAATCTCCACTTCAATGGTATGTAATTTTAATGGAAACAAGTCTGAAATGATAATTGATCCCAATCCTGTATATTAACGGCAATAACCTCATTAGCCGCTATATATATTTGCGTATTTGTCAATTAAGTTAATATATAATCATTTAGAATATATTTTTTTAGGAATAATTTGTTACAATTGTTTGAGTTTGAACATATTTAATGAGATTCCATACAAAAAAAATTATCAGATTTGTTTTCTATTATAAATAAATTCACAGGGTGCAACTTTTTCACTTTCACTCTAGAAATAATACTTGTACGTTTTCGTGAGTTTCAATTTCATTTTGACGGTTATTTTCACCAAGAAACATTTTGATTTTGCATTTTGTTTTTGGTGAGAGTTTTGAGAATAAAATCAAATTAGATTGGCCAAGGGTGAAGTTAGATTTAGCTTAGTATGATTTTGGTTTTGATATTTTAAGTTATAGTAATGTTCATGGAACCCTTTGTCTATCCTTCTGAGTTAATTGAATAAGTGATTTCAAATATTTTCGGTTTTCTTTCATTTATTTTTGTGATTTTGTCGTCTCTGAACGATTCTGTTTGTTTTGATTTGTGGTAGAACTGTGTTTTACTCTTGTAAGAGCATAAATTGTATAGTTAGTTTCTCTCCTCACAAATTCGGAAGAATTTTGAAACTTAGAAAAACAGAGTATGTTAAATCAGAAATAATTGCCACGAGAAATCCTCCTTTTGACTATGAAATTATCAACCACATATTTTTAGTCCAACTCAAAATACACATACATAATTTGAATATCATGCATCAATTACAATATAGTTTATTATAAATTAAACATTCAGAATGAAAGTTATTTTGACATAAACAAATCAAAGGGACAGTGACTCACAATTGTTATAAAAATAAAATAACCTATTTGACATTATCTCTGTAATTATTTTGAAATGGTCAAAGACTCAAAACAACCTTACACAGTGTTATTGTTATCAACATTTCCTTCAGAAATGTTATCAACATTTGGAATAAAATAAAAAGCAACCAAATTATGATTAATAATTCTCACATGATCTAAAGATCTGAAATGCTAAAAGTTCGCATTCACATTCACATGCCCACTAGCATTAGAAAAAGAATGTCGGGTGACACATGAGGAACTGGAACTTTAAAAGATCCAACTAAATCAAATATCCAAAATTTTACATTTCAAATCAATGTATAATTGTAAAGTCGTAAATTACTAGTAAAATCGAGAGTTTGCCAATTTTATTAGAGTTTACATGCAAATTAACTCATTTTCATAATCTAGAATCATAAACTTGTATATAGTTTAATAATTAACTTGAGATTGAACCATCATCTATAATACATTGTCTGCATGACTGCGCCATTTCGCGTCTTCAAGAATCTAGGTCCCAAGGACCAAAGATTGATGTGGCATCTACGCGGCATGACTAATAAGCGTCAGTTTGACCCGAAGGACCAAATATGCAAACTACAATATTAGTAGGGACTAAAAAAACTATTAATATTAAGTAGGACTAAACTTAAAAACTTGCAATTTTGTAGGGACTAAAAACATATTTTACCCAATAAAAATCAACTTTCGAAGAGGGCAATTAATGGTTGATAGCATTGGCATTAAAATTCTTCAAGAAAGGTAGATACAGTTGTTGCTGCATAATATAACATGACAATCACATGCTACCAGTGTATTTATTAATTTTTTTAGTGTGTTTTTATAGAAATCACAATCTCATACATATATTGAATAACACATTATGTTCACAAAAAAATTGGATTCAAATCAAAGTAAAATAGCATCAAAAGTAGATACATAAACATAATAAATCTAAATTAAATACTCAACAAACTTTTCCTCATCATCACAAGAATACCACCAACAAACCAAAAGTTGCGAACACAAGGTTGCCCCAAATTCCATAGCTGACGATCTTGTAAGAAGACGAATGATCTGGTGAAGATGAAGGTGAAGACGATTTGCTATCAGCGCTTTGTTCAGTTGGAGAATCGGCTGCAGGTGCAATTTCTGGTGTGGGTGCAGGAGCCGGAACAGGAGGAATATCGGTGCCAAAAATAGCCTCAGGAAGCAAAACCTTATCAACTTGATAAATTGCAACAGGATCCGTAGCATGAACTGCACTAGTCACCTTAGTGATTGACCATCCTGAATTAATTTTGACAGTTCCAGAATTATCGGTGAAATTCAAAGTGTAATCACCACCGGCAAATGTTGGAGTTGAGGCAGTTTGGCTAAGGTTTTTGAAATCAGCTAGTGAATAGAAATGTGGCAAAGCATGGAAAAGAATCACTTGTTTTATCTCATCATCTTTGAGTTTGGATAAAGAAGGTTTCTTCAATGATGCAAAGGAACTGTCTTTTGGTACAAAGATAGTGATTCCTTCTTCAGTGTTGTTAGCTTGGTTTTGGAAAGTGTCCAAAACTTTAGTGGATTGAAGGTATTGAAGAAAAGTGTGAAATGGACCAGCGACAGTGAGTAATTCAGTGAGGTTTACGAAATCTGGTGTAGGTGCTGGTGCTGGAGCCGGAGTTGGACTCTCGGGGGGAGAGGGTGGACTTACGGTTTTGGCAAATGCCGATGAGCTCAGAAGCAGCAGAGTGCACACAAGAAAAATCATTGAAACCTTCATCTTTGATTTTTTTTCTTCCTTACCTTATAATATCACTACTCTCTCCAAATTCCTATAAGAAAAAAGCCCCATAATGTTAGATTAGATCTCATCAAAAAATTACTAGCTGTCAAGGTGAAAAGTATAATAATGTAATTAAATATACTAAACTACAACCATTTAGATCCATAAATAGAGCCATTAGCCAATGAAGGTATCAAAGTTACAAAAACATATTCGAACGTGTCTTTTGCTAGTTAGTTTAGTCGTCAAATGTGTCTTTTGTTTGTCACAATGATCGTAAACTTACCAACAGATTCACTCGAGACAATTTTTGTTCGATTTATTCAATGACTATGACGATACGATTACACATTTAGAGAACGAAATACTTGTTTAGTCAGAAAATTATATAAAATCCTAGTTCAAACTTTAAACTCAATCTCCAATTTCCAATACTTATAAACAAATAATTCTAAATCTTTCTAATTTTTCCACATTATCTTCTTTACATAACACTCAACATTTGTTAACAATTTACTTAAATCTATAGCCATTAACAAAATGACTCAAACCAGATCTTGCAAAATTTAACAAAAACCAAAAACCAATAATGAAATTGAAATGTATAAATCAAGATCTAGGAATTCTAATGAAACCAAAATAAGCAGAAGCAATTGCAGATCTGAAAATTGATAAATTTGTAACAGTTTAATTGTAAAGTCCTATAATACCACATTTCCAAAATGGTAAATTCAAGATGAGACAATAAAGTGAATGTTACAAAAATAAATAAAAAAATATAATTTTTTAATAAAAATTGATGACATCCAATGCAAATTCAGTTACAAAGTTAGAGTATTGAGTCAAATACACACAGTAACAAAGTCCACATCATCAGTTAAACCCCAGAGTGAAATGATAGAGATCTATTTATTCTACACAAATTGGTCTAATATTCTAAATACCCATTAAAGCAAAACTGAAATTTAGATATGAAAAATGAAAACTTTACATTAAACAATGATGAATGAAAAGTGGGAAATGTATGAATGAGAAAGAGGTTTGAGAGAACAGACCTGAAAAAAGAGGAATTGAGAGAGAGAGAAAGAGAGAGAATGTGAAGTAGTAGGAAGAATGAGAATGGAATGGAGGGGAAGTGTATATAAAGGTAGATGGTTACAGACTTACAGCACACAGATGCTTCTAACTTTCAGAGTGTTTTTGTTTTTTAATAGGAAAATGTGCTTCTTCCTATGTTTGGATTTACTCCCCTTTTATGAGGTTGATTTATAAAAACTTACTCACTAAAAAACTATTTTTTATATTTATTGAATATCTTATGTATTTTGTATATAATATAGATCAAATACATTAGATATTCGATGACCAGAAGGAGTATATGATCTACATAATAAATTTATGGAATAATAGTTATTTTGATCCATGAACATGTAATGAGTAGCCAGAATAGTTATTATGTTAGTCAAAACAATCTCTTACGTTAAAATGTTTCGTTAATATTGTCATATTAGTTCCTAAGTAACACTTACTTATTATCATATCAATCCTTATATGAAAAGAGTTAACGTCGCCATTGAAGTACTATTTTAACGTCGATGACTATTTTGACAAATGAAATGCATAATCAAAAACTATTTTAAAATTTCGATACATTAAAAAACTATTTCGACTACTCTATACACATTAAAGAATCACTATTACAACTAAATTCATTTATATAACATCTAAATTAGATCATAACGACGGTTACAATATCTAATCTAATTCATCTAAACTTATATGATCCTTTTTTGTTTTAATTTAATAATTTGACCTTATTCTTATCAACTATGATCTAGTTGTAGTGCTTCATAGTGAAAGCTTATTTTTAATAAATATGTGGGAAAATTTATGATAAATATAAGTTTGTTTAACAATGTAAGTTTTAAAAATAAAAAAAAAATAAGTGACTAATTGGACACAAAAAATACATGTATGAAAATTTAAAGGGTGGCTCGGGAAATTTTACCTTATATTTTAGACCTAATTTCTTTAGCTTATTGTCAAGTTTAATACACCATGTGCAGTTTTGTCTTTATTTTTAATGTGAAAAATGATCCAAGGAAGACCCCTTTCTTACTTTGAATATATGGTGGTCTTTCCATATCCATTTCAACTAACCACTTCTTAAATTCATCATAGACCAACCTTGCACTCTACCCCACCATTTTTCTCTTCTTTTTCATCTTTTTCTTTCTCTCCAATTTATGATCCCTTAAACCCACATATGATCTTGTTTGCATTCAAAGTTTGTTTCTTCATTTTTATCTAGGAAAAATTAGCCTTGCTCCAACAATTTGGACACTTGTAGTCTTGACCTTTGATGATGAAAATATTGTAAAAAAGACAATCTCACATAACTCTTTATTCACATATGATCTTGCAATTGATTTGTTTTGGAAAAATCTTGTCATTGAGGTTAATTAATCAATTTAGCAAAAATATAGTTAATATATTTATTTTTTTTAAAAATTGATATATTATATTAATGCATGATGCTTATGGGACACAATAGCATTTTTAATATCTTCTTTACTTGTCTCCGTTATCAAAATTACATGATTCTCGTATTTTTTTTGTAAATCTTGTGTGATGACCAAGATGTCCCATGTAAATGTATTTAATTATTGTACCTTAAGGCCTAAGGCTAGCATAATCCCTCAAGAAATAATGATTTATGCAATACTCTTCAATGGAGTGGACCATAGTAATCCTATGATTCGTATGATGTCTAATGGAAAAGGAAGGTGAGGTGTATGATCCACGGGAATAAGATAGAAGTATAGGAAATATACCGGCCGCTACCTTTACTATCCGGTGATTTTGGAGATTTTGAAAACTTGTAAATTTAGTAGGTAAATGATTAAAAAAAAGTTTAATTCATATATAGAGATCGTCCGCGTAAAAAAATTTACAACACAACGATGCAATGATTTTTATTAGACGACGGTAAGTGCAGACCTAAATCGCTCTACGCAGTGGTCAATCGCGATCGTAAAAAAGTTATCCAATTGTTCAAATTTTTGTTTGGCTAGTTTTCACATAGTTTAGTCTCAACCTCTCGTTTTTTATCGAAGGGTCGATTGCAATTTGTGCTATAAATTTTACAATAAATAACCTTATTGGAACTTTTTCTCAAAAAGAACCTTATTGGTAATACAAAGGTGTATAAGAATGTATAAAAATGATGTATACAGAGTGACTAGGAGGGACACAAAAGTTACACAAATATCCGGTGCTCAAAGAGGTAGCCCCACCGCCATATTGGTATTGCTCCATGCTTTACCCCACAACACTCCCGTGCCAACTGTTGAAGAATCATTTACTATTATGCCCACAAAACAACAACTACATCCTCATTCACCGTAGTTTCGTGTTCTTGGCCCTTTACACTACTTTTCAATTTTCACATAACATTATGAAATCAACATGATCACTATGCTTCCTCACTCAACACAACACCAACCACCGCCGACACTTATTTTGTTGGCATTTTCCTTTCTCACTATTCCCCACTTCTCGATGATTATTTCAAAAATTATTTGTATACACTACAGTCATACAAACATTCACCCAACACCTAGGAAAAAAAATGAACCAAGAAGAATAAAAGGTTAATCTCTTCCAACAAATGTTTTTCCGTACGTTTTGTCTATTTAAGGGTTGATCTCTTTCGATAATTTTTTTGTCATACACATCGACTAAGAATCAAATCTTAAATTGAATCCTGAATCAAATGGTTAAGAGACTCAAATATCTATCACTTGTATTACACTATGTTGATTATTTTTTTATCTAATTTAAATTATACTACCTCTTTAAATCATCAATATTAAATTGACATAGAATTATGACATACAACCAACTTTTATATAAGTATCATAATCAAAATTGTTGTATTGATATAATAATACCTTCTTTCTTCTGGTTTAATCAATTAATATTTTATAATTTCGTATAAGAAGAGTGAACAAATAACAACCAGCTAGTTCAACCAACAAAATCTTTTAAAGTTTTTTTTGTTCGTTGAAATTTACTTACTTATAAAAATAGTACATCATTCTCTATATATAGGAATATGTTGATTAACTCGCATGAATTAAGACAATTTATAACAATATTAAAATTTGATAATACTACTACTACTAATTAATAATAATAATAATAATAATAAAATGATTGCATATTTTTTTAATTTCACTTTTCAAATAATTGAAACTCATCAGCTTACTTTATGAATTATATAGATTTCCCAATCTATAATTTTTTTTTTCTTTTCCAATTTTACTCATAAATTAATATTGTATGTTGAAGGTGGTAAAATAGGCACCCTACACAGCTTCAGTGGCAAAACCAAAATTATTAGATTCGACGCCTTTACCTACGTTTGAACTCGAGACTTTGCAGTGTAAGAATTTCAAGGATCTTTACCATTTTATCTATGCAAAAAAGATGAGGAATGATATTTTGACAACCAATTTCCAACAACTTTTAGTGACAATTTTTTTCCTCTCTTTTTATTGAACAATAACAATAGAGAGAGAAAGGAAGAGCAGAAATAAAAGTACAATAAGAGTATGAGAGAGAGAGAATTGTCAAAAAAGTTGTTAAAAAATGAATGTTCAAATATCATTTCTAAAAAAAAAATAGATACCCTATACACGCTCTAGTTATGTCCACCTCTTTATCCTAGTTGAAACCTGAAATCTTCCTTATGTGTGTGTAATTTTCAAGTGGTGACTTATCAAAACAACAATTGTTTCAAAAAATAGGATAGAGTAATTAGCCAATAGAGGGTTGAAAGTGAAAATCCCCTAATTTCATAATCTCACATCGTCATTTTTTTTGGATAGATAGACGAGATGACAAACTTACATACACGGTGGAGGTACCGGGGTTTGAATCCTGGTCATGACGTTCAGCTTAACAATTTCGACATTTTTATCAGTTGAGTTAGAGAAAATGGTAAAGTGATAATTGCATTTCATTTGATCAAATGATTTGACCAACTCTTGAATCAACCGTAAATCTACAATATTATAAATATGATTCATTTATTCAATATCCAATCTATCTAAAAAAATATAAACATTTAGTTAGAAACAACCCAAAGAAAAAATTATTTGAGTGCACACATATAAAATTGAACACATACAAACATAAAATTCTATATCATTTTTTGTCAAAACAAAATAAAATTCTATATCATTTAATAATTTTAAAAATATATATTATTTACTTTCTTCTTATTTTACTTTTTATTTTTTGCTTATATGTATGGGTGTGCCTAAATATGGTGCTCAACCCTTGTTATCATGCAAGGCCTTCTCCTAAAAAAGGCAAATTATATGGCACACCCAAAAATTTGAGTGTATTGGTACGCCAAATCATTAAATTAATAGTTAAATGTGTTATTTTTTTAAGAGAAAAATTGTTTTCTATCCTCTATAATTATAATAATTAAATCTTATTTACCAAAAATGTTGACAGAATAAAATTTAATTTTTTTGAATTTTTAGTACTCATAATAGAGAATTTTGATTATTTTTTACAATAAAATGTAAAAAAAAATTAGTATGATTTTTATAAACAATGAAATGATGTTTTTTTTTATGAAATGATATTTTCTAAAATATAAACATCAACAAATAGCTCTTTATTTCATAAAAATAATAGTTATTATATAGATTTTTAAAGTAAGAGTATCAGTACACCTTAATTTACAGGTGTACCGTAGAAGTTTCCCAAAAAAACCAATAAAAAATCGGTATCTTAAGACTTTTAATCAAAGATTAATTTGTGTTCTCATACTTATTCAGATGTTCTGATGTTCGGTTATTTTCATTATTTATTTTTTTTTTTTGAAAGAATAAAGAGTTATGTTCATTATCATTTTACAAAAATTTATTGGGCCCCATTTTTATACTTTTGATTTTGTCAAATTCGATAAATTTCAATTGTAAGATGATCAACATATATACTCCTTTCATTCCTTCAAAAAAAAAAAATATATACTATAACCCTTTCATGTTTGATTCAAATTTGAGAATTAGCTATCATATATAGTCAAACACTGTTTTTTGGCACGGTCAAAAGTCAAAGCCGGAACCACATGTCAATCTCTTTAATTTTTATTTTTCCATAAGTTCTTTGGGGAGGGTAATTTCATTTAAAATATGTTGGATACGAAATGTAGATATTTTTCGATTAAGATTTAAATATATAGATTCACCATGTTATAAGAGTCTGGTCATTCTATCAAGACCCCAACTTCAATGGTTACTATTTTCCACTTTTATTTTACATATGTAAATCATATTCAAATCACTTCCTTTGGTGGTCATATTATAAAAATCACTACCTTCCACATATCCATTTTTTCCACCAAATTTTTTACTCTTTCCTTTCTTCCATTTAAATTGATAGCAATTGAAATTGTAACCGTTTGTTTCACAAAAAAATTAAAGGTATTTTTCGTGAAAAAAATAATAATAAAAGGGAAATTAAGTTTTTCCTTCGCCTTTCAGCTTCATATATAGAAGTAAACTTATGGCACTATCAACACCTACCAAGTTTCTCTAATAACCCTGCTTGGTTATAATAGAAAGTGTAGTACAATATTACTTATAATGTTTCTATATAAATGTCTAGTTAGATAAAAAATAATTGGCTATCAAAACTATTTTCTAAAGTACTAGATATATTACTACCAAAAAAAACATCCCTAGTTATGGTGTCATTGTTCAACTATACAACTAAGACATTAATATATGAAATGGACAAATTTAATACACTAGTAGTGTATGTGTAAAATCATCTCAAAGTGTTCATAGTAAGAGACTACTAGTTGTAGTAAACAACTAAACATGTGAAGTTTATTGGGACCAGTGGTCAAATCAAGAAAAAATGGTTAGATAAATTATAGATCAGTGATCAAATCAAATGAGCTCTTTACATTAATTACAACATTAATTAACTTTAACAAACGGTGTAATAGTTTTTGTCTGGTTGTATGACTAGGTGAGGAGGTAGTGTCAATGGCTTAATCCAACAAATTAATGCACATGAAAATCGTTAAACAAGTCCTTCTAAATATTCCAAAGCACGTGACAACATAAAAAAAATGTACTAATAAAGAAAGGAAGTAGTTAAGGGATTCAAACTCATCACCCATTGGACAAAGTTTACTCTTAAATTTTGTTCGTGAAATTAAAGCAAAAGTAATGCAATATTCAAAGATGTAGATGTGAAAATGAATATATTATATTGAAGAGGATGCAAAAGGAAGTATTGAAGTGTAGTATGAGTAATTGTAGAAATATAGATGAGAGATTGTTATCAATGTGACTTGTAGCTAGAATAGCTTTATCAAACTGATTCTATAGTCGTTGGATTTAGTGGGTCTTCCAATATTTTACGCGTCCTTTCGTATATGGTAATTGCATATTGATGTAATGTATGATGTATGATATGAATATGATATTAACCTTCATGGTGCCAGCTCATAATTCCTCAAGAAGTTGGAAAGAAAGAATTCTCAAGAAGTTGGAAATTAAAGAAAGAAGAAAAAAGCGAAAAAGCTATCAAATATAACTGTTTAGGCAAGCTATAATAATTAAGGATTTACATTCACATGTGCATACATCATAAGCATATTGCATGAGTTTCAGCTTATGCGCATATTCTTTTTTGTCGGGGTTTGAACCCCGACCTTACATATATTATACATTGTCCATACCAACTAAGTTAAGTTCAAGAGGACAGCTTATGCACATGTGAGAGAATAACTTACTGAACAAGTTCATGTAGCTTGCAGGGTAAAAACCGTAAAAACCCTATTTGTATTTCATGTAAAATTTACTATTCAATTTGCTATGATTTTTTTTTTCTTCGAAATGTTAAAGAATGTGTTTATAATACTTGTTAAATTTTATCTTAGAAAATGATTATTCAACTTAAGTTAACTATTTCTTTCAAAAATATTTTAGTTAACTATTGAAAGTTCAAGATTTATTATCTCCAATACAAATTAAATTTCAATATTTTTACTTTTTTTAACTAAACCTATATTTCATGTAGAAACTATTGTTTTTAGAGCATTTAGTTATATTTCCCAACAAATTGATTTTTCCATTTTTCTTTCTGTTACAAGATTGAAATTCATTCATTCAACAAGGCTAAAATGCCACGGATAATACAGGTGTAGACAACTATCCATTGTCGGGGCAAAGTACAAGATTATTGCAAATTCAACTAAATACAACACTCTGGACCACACAGGCATGAAAGCTTCAAAGTCCCTAACACCAAAACACCTAAAACTGAAAAAGGCAGCATCATATTCAATCAAGAAAAGCCATACAACAACAACCACATAATAAGTACATAAGACTAACCACCAAAGAAGACTGAAAACTAAACACATATGATATAACTGGAAGAAGAAGAAAAAAAACAGAAAAAAAAAAAACAAAGGTAATTGCTCATCTCTTATCTGTTTTTGCTCGTTTCCGTCAAAATAGCCGAGCGTAAGTTAACTCACGTAGGTGCATTTTCAACGCAAGTTAACTCATGCAGGTGTATTTTTCAACGTGAGTTAACTCACGTTGAATGGGAATGAGCAAAAACATATAGGAGAATAGCAATTCTCAAATACAAACAATAAACACTAGTGTACATTATAGCCCAAATTACTTGTTATTATGGCCCAAATGAAACCATCAATCCCAAGTACAAGAATATTACTCTTCTCCCTTTCAAAGTTGCTCAATCCCACCCCAAACTTCCAAAATTAACTGTAGCGCAAGTTAACTTTCGCTCGGTACCCAACGTGAATTAACTTGCGTATCCAGAGTTGGAGAAGAACAAATATATATATTTTTCACCGGAGCAAACTATGATGATACCACTCTTGCAGACATACTTTTTGCTGGGTACCAGCGCAAGTTAACTCACGTTGGATATCAAGCGGAAGTAAACTTGTGCAAGGGTTAATTTTAGAAGTTTGGGGTGGGAATGGTTAATTTTAAAAGAGAGAAGAGCAAAATTCCAAGTAAAATAACGTGTGATTGATTATGGGCTTTCGACCCAAATTACTTAAGGGATATCTACCAATACAACCAGAAAATTGTTGTTTTGACCTGCATTGTTTCTTAGAAACACATGGAAATAACCAAAAAAACTCTAACAGTAGTTAACTATTGTTGAGTTTTTTGATCATTTTCACGTGTTTTTAGGAAACTAGTGAGAACAACAACTTTCATACAACTATCTCACCATTTTTCTTTGGAGATGATCACACTATTTTTTTTAGAAGAATTTAGATAGATTGCATATGATTCATGATTGCTAATTTGTGGAAAAAAATGTCAATTTATGTCATGTTGTCATAAATTTTCGGAAGTTGAAATGGTGTCTTTGAAAAAGAGAATAATCACGTTCATTGGCGGAGGCACGTTGGTGCCAGGAGATGCAGCTGCATCCCCTCAAATTTCAAAATCCACACTAATTTTTTCATATTTTATGCACTATGAACCCCCTGAAAAATAAGTGTTGCACCTGCTTAATTTCAAAATCCAATAGTCAGTGTTGTGTCTGCTTTCACACACACACACACATACCCACCAATAGCCTTTCAAATAAGTTTTTTCGTTCGTGTCTAATTTAGTTAGTTACTACCAATATAGTATAGTATTATATTATACGAGAAAATCTTAGATGGACACAATCCCAAATCAAAATGATTTGGGCACACTCACAAAACATAAAAAAATTTGAATGAGAATAAAATGAAATGATATTAATTTATGTGATTGATTTATTTTTGTTTTAGTTTTTTCATCTTATGTGAGTGTGTCTAAATCTTTTTGATTTAAGGTTGTGACTATATTAGACTTTCTCTATATTATACTTTGCTAAAGATATAATATTATATTATATTTATTAAATAGATGTAAGAATATTATTATGTACTCACTTTGGTCTTTAAATATGTTTATAAATATATTGTAAAAAAAATCGTAAAGCATTAAATACACTCACTAATATTAAAAATAAATAAATGAGAGTTGGAAAAGTGTTATAATTAATACCTATAAATTAAAAAATTGTGACATTTTCTTATAAATAGTACTAACAAGCTAATAACTTAGCGTTGGAGATATCTATTTTTTCGCACCGGCTTTCTCTTGAGAGGTTATAAGGTGCTTGCAATAATATTGGGTTTTAAAAAGAAGTACTAAAAAAGTCTAAAAAAAAAATTTCTTATAATAAGAATCAAAGGTTATAATTATTAATTAAAGTTAAAAAGTTTCCACTCATTGCTCAGGGCATAGACTCGTCCCTATGTAAACGAAAATTGTAGAATATGTATATACTTTTTTCAATACCATTTAAATAGAATATAATATAATTTGGGTTTTTCTATCATGTGCAAATTTGCACATGTTAAGAAGTTTAAAGTAGTAACTTTGACTTGAAACTTGTGTTTTTTAACTTTTAATCAATAATTGTTGGTTTTCAATGAAAAGATACTACTTTTAGTTACCTTGTTAGACAAACCCATATAATTTTTAGACACACGTATATATATATATATATATATTAAGGTTTAAAAGTTTGAACCCCCTGATCTAGGGTCCTAACAACGCCACTGGTCACGTTTTCAACACACGATGGATTCAAAAAAAGTACTGACATTTTACAATGAAGTAAAATTTCTCAAACTATATATCAAAACTCAAGCCTTTCATGAAGTTGTATAAAAATTGAATATCGCATATATCAAGCATCAACAATACATTTCAATCATGGAAAACACAATTTTTAGAATCTTATAATCATTTCCTAGGCTTTCATTCATGAAAACCGAATACATCAAAACAACATGCAGAGTAAAGAAAACATAATGATGTAGACATTTTTAAGCAAATGCGTAGTGAACAAATGAAATTTTTACTAGAGTAATGCTAGCAATACTCTCTTTTGGACACTTTCTCTAATATTTACTTTTTTATTGGTTTAAATCATTGTGGGTCTACACTTTAAAAATTGAACTCACACAAAGTGGTGAGACATATATTGATTTTATCCAATAAAAGAATGAATGTTAAAGAGAGTGTTAAAAAATGAGTGTTGCTAACATTCCTCTTTTTATTATGTTATAAGACTCCGAACATAAATCATCTATCAATTTCAACTTACATATATAAAATTAAGAATGGATTATAGGAACAACGTCCTTGTTAACAATAACTAAGTTAATTTGATTCTAGACATTTAAGACAATAATTTTTACTATAAATCACGTATGGATACATGTAAGACATGATAAACATAGACGCCCTATATAAGCTTCATAATATCAACATTATCCAAACATTAAAATTCAAGCAACATGTGATATAACTTCAAGTAAATTTGAGCAAGTCACTATAAGGTATTACATGCAAGGAAGTAAAATCAATTTTATTGTACAAGTCCATTATAAGATAATAGTCCCCGATTTCTCCAATATCTATGAAGCTAACACACACACACCTCAACTCAACATGATTTAATTTAGAGTGTTCTAAGATGGTTCACGTTTCTCCTATTTCTTTCCATTATCTACAACATCTACCAAGTTTTCAAAATAAAAACATGAATATTATAAATATTGAACCAAATTTAATGACGGGTGTGTTTCTATTTCTAGCTAATAATAAAAATCACAATTGTAAAAATAAACAAAATTAATACATATAACAACATCTCATTTTATTAATAGAATTCATACAATAATTGATACATTGATACATTTATTCGAATTCACTAAATAATCTACTTATTTTCTTTTTACCCTCTTGGGGTAAAAAGAACAAAAAGTTCTTTTTACCCTATTGGGGTAAAAAGTGACCAGCCTTCTTGGGGCAAAATAGTGAGTAGTCTTCTTGGGGAAAATACATCATCAACCCTTGGGCTAAATTTAAATCTAGTTCTTTTTATACCCCAAGATTCTTTTTACCCACGGTAAAAAGCTTTTGGGTTAAAAAGAAGCGAACTTAATTTTATCCCAAGGGTTGATCACTTCCCTAAGTCGGCTACTCACTATTTTGCCCCGAAGAAGTCTGATCACTTTTTTCCCCAAAGAGACTATCGAAAAAAAATGAAAGAAGAGAAATAGAGGGAGAGAAAGTGATATGGTGTGAGGAAATAGAGAAGTATGAAAGGCTATTTATAGGTGGGAATGGTAGTGTAGGTTATAACCACCATAAATGTAGTAAAAAAAAAAACGTGTGAATTGAAGGGTAAAAACCTGACCACCGTCCAAAATACGTTTGTTCATGAGCTTAGACCACCGGCCAACGTGCGTGAGTTAACTCGCGCCCAAGCCAGTGGTGCGTGACTTAAGTCACACATAACTTATAAGGTGCGTTAGTTAAGTCACGCTGCGTGAATTAACTAACGAGGGGTATGTTGGATAAATCAGTTGGACTCGAGCAAAAAGTGTTGGGAGAAGAGCATAATTCATAACAATTTAACTATTCTTATTCTTAGGATTCATCATTCTATTATTAGGCAAAAGAGTCATTTGAAATTATTCAACACTTATTTAGTTATTTACCAGTAGAGAATAGTAAACACACCCCCCATATCAATCTGGACATGATTCACCAATTTTTATTTTGTGATCATATAGTTTCACTTATCACATCCAAATCAAAGTCAGAAAACAAAGAAAGGACAGCCACCTACAAAACGACAACATAGTCGGTGATGTGGTTTCCACGTGTCACATATTCATTGGATATAGGTACGGTGTACGTTGTTATCTCCTTGTAGGGTAGGGCCCGTCATAGTGGTCCATTGGCCCACCAGCCGACCATAGCCAATACAGTTTAGAATTAGATGGACGATCATATGCCACCTAGTATATGATTTGACACCAACGGTAAAAAATAAACCTACAATTAATTAGTAAATATGTTTATTTTTTTGCTAACAGTAAATATGATGTTATTAAAAATTCAACCATTTAGACCCAAACTATAGTTCATAAACCTGTCACAGAAAAAAACTATACCATAAGTCTAAAAGATGAAATGATAATAAGGTAGAAAAAATGTATAATCAGTACCTAGTCTAAGTTGGTTGCGCCTAGTTTGTTCAAAATATAAGATAAATAAAATTCCAGAATGATCAATATGTTAATGTCTTCGAGAAGTTTAATCTTGAAGTACACCCATAAATTTTACCATTGATGCGATAAGTGTTACTATCTAAGATTGAGTGGTTAAGCAAGTTTTTACAATTCTCAAGACCTTGGATCAATCCTTGTATACTAATTACTACGAGATCTTTTTGCATTTTCATGATATTTGCTTCGCAAAAATAACATAGCGTCCGAGGGTTCAAATTTCAGATCTTATTTAAAAATTCATATAGTAGGAAAACATACATGTGGGGACTTGATTGAGGTTTCATCACTCGTGAAATTAGAGGTTGGGTTTTTACGGTAGAACAGACAGTCCTAAAAGTTGCGTCAAACAAAATTGTCAAACATGAGAAAACATGTTCTGACAATCAACATATTTTTATACCATTTGCTTTTGGCACTTCTACATAGAATCCAAAGGGTCACGCACAACAATGTCATGACTCCAAGATTCATGAATGTTTCTTTACGAGAATTGATTTTGCTATCTTAAGAGGCTTAGCAAACACAGTTTATTGTTCATTTTCCTTCTATTCAAGTGTAATTAATTATTGATATATAATGAAAATATAAGAGAATTTTGATTTGAAAAAAAAGTATAGGACAATTCAATCGGTATAACTTTGGACGAGTCTTTACTACGGTTAAATTATTTTGATGATTCAGCTACAATTTTATTTTGGTTCAAGCGATTTAAGACGATTGAATGATTATCTAAAGATCTCGCTGGTTTGATATCCTATTGGTTTTTTTAAAACAATGGTTCAAATATTGAAGAATGCCAAACACACTCAACTCTTTGGACCCTAAAAAAAACTGATGAAGCTTCACCAATGATGTGGCCTGAGTTCGAATGCAACTTTAAGCATACAACAAAGTTAAAACTTCTAAAAAAAATTATTGTTCATTTGGGTCATGTAAAATTTGATGGATTAGTCTCCACAAATTGCGCGTGGAGGATACACCCGATTTACGCTAAAAAAATAGTGCTTTCATGAGTCCACAAGTCCTGTTAATCTGGGTAGACATTTAGTGCAAACTAACTATTAATCATTTAATATCTTAATTGTTTTTTACACATATTTTAATTGTTATGCCCTGATTTTTATTTTATTTTTACATAACGCCACTTTATTATATCGGTTTATAAATAATTTACACAAATATTTACTTTTTTTATTTGAAAGAACACAAATATTTACATGTAATTAGATGTATCTGTAAATAAATTTTTTTGTCTGAAAAATTTGTAAATAAGTTTTACTTAAATTGCATAAAAAATAGTTTTACTTAAATTAGTCACTCCTAAAAAAAAGTTTTACTTAAATTAATGATTTTACTTTATGCTATTTAATCATGATTAAAAATTAAAAATAATTGTTAATTTGGTGGTTTCCCCTTACATACGACTGCACAAAGCACATAGTCATAGAACCAAAAGAATATGATGGCATCGATGAAAAATCATGCTCCATAATTCATTCTCCCAATAGAGTGATCCAAAATAAGCATTATTTAATAACATTGTTACCTCATCTCTAAGCTTTTGCCACCATTATTGCCAAACATGCTTACTAGCATTCAGTGAATGGGGTGTCAAATCCCAAGATTCTTGAACTGCCCCCACCTCATTTCTTTCATCAACTTGTGCCCTCAAACCTCTATATAAACCATTCTCAATTCCATTATTTTTCATCAAAATTAAAATATAGTTTCCTATAGCAATCTTAACTTTGTTCTTTAAGCATTTTCTTTGTATTCCAATTATGGCCACTGTTGAGGTAACTCTATCAATTTCAAGTACTTGGTTTTTCATCATAATTTTCTTTTATTTGTTTTCCATTTGATTTTAAACATTGATTTATCAAAGTATTCATTTCATTACCCTGCATTGCTCCCACATGACATGTTTTAATCACGGTCGCAATCACATTGTGATTCATATTGCATAGAATCGCAGTCAAATGTAAAACATATGGTTCAAATCGTGTCACGATGTAACCAGAGACATTAAAATATTGATGACCTTTTTTTAATGCATTAGATTTTCTTTTTGAAAGAAAGAAATGCATTAGATGGGTCTAATAAAATTGATCTGCCTTCCTATTTACTCAAGAAGGTATGAAAGAAACATTATAAAAAATTTGAAGAACTTAAAAATGGAAATTCTAATTATAATTATAATTATAATTGGTTACCACATTAGAGAAAGTCACATGAATTAATCATGCACATTTTCCATGTGTCATATTAGTCAAAGTATTGAAAGAAACATCAATTTTGAGTCTTTTATGTTTAGTCGCAACCCTTCCGTTCATAAGGAAAAATTATCTTGTAATCACTAAAAATCGATTAGGAGGTAAGTAAATTTTGAACAAAAATTGTTTTAGATAGGATTCGAACTCAGGTTCTACTAAACAATGCGTTTAACTTAAGTTCATTAATCACTTCGTTTTAGTCAGCCTTGTCTAATAAACAACATTTGAATTTTGATCTGAATATGATTTTGCAGGTTGTATCAGCACAGACTGCACTCTCCGACGACACGGCTCAGTTATCATTGAAATCTGATGCAAAAACCACCGAAGAAATCGTTGAGAGTCCAATCACACTAGCAGCATCAGAAACCAAAGAAGAATCTTCAGCTGAAGAAGCAAAACCAGTGGTTATAGCTGAGGCTAAAGAGGTGGTAGAAGAAGTTGCTGTGACTGTGAAAGATACAGAAGAGGAAACAAAGAAGGAAGAACAAACCGAGATAAAGGAACCTGTCGAGGAAACAAAAGAAAACGGTGATTCTGTTAATGTCGAGGAAACCAAAGAAAACGATGATTCTGTTGTTGATGTTGTTCATGAAAAACCAGCTGTAGAATCTGAGACAGAAAATGTTGTTAAGGATGAAAATGTGGTAGCTGAGCCTGAAACTAAGGACAATGTTAAGACGGAAGAAGCCTCAGAAGAGAAAAGTGAGGAGAAGGTTGAGAAAGAAGAAGCCTTAGATGAAAAGAAAGAGGAGGAAGTGATCACCAACAATGAGGCACATGGTGAGACTGAGAAGAATGAAAAAGAGGCTCCAATTGAGAAGAGTGAATAAGGGGAAAATGTGTGAAGTTTATGGAAGTGTTTAATTAGAGAGAGTGGTTAATTACTTTAATCACTTTTAAGTTAAGTTTCATTATGTCTTGTTGTTGAATGTCTTTTTCTTGTTACTTTTTAGTGGTGTAATAAAATAGCTATAGTACTTACTACTAGTAGCTAAATGCATGGGCGATGTGATGACCCATTTGAATTTACCTAATGTAACCTTTTCAGTAATATGTTCCTTTGTATGATTATGCATTTTGGCTTTTGTTTGTTTGTTATAATAAATATGTAAGATTTGTTATAATATCTTTCTTTGAGTAATGTCCCTTAGTCACGTTTACATAAAATCTCTTTGGTAAAAAAAAGTGTGTAAAGTATCACATGATAAACGTACTTTTAATCAAGATCACGAGAAATATATAAGTCCCTCTTAAGTTTTAATCAATTAGTTTTTTTTTCTTTAAACCTACTTTTGACCCCTTAACTTTATTTAAATTTGGTATTACGGTGTATATGTCAAGATCACGACGACCCACTGTGATTTTCCAAAAGCTACACTTTGAAGCTTCTACAAAATCATGGTTGGATCATTGTGATTCTAACATATCTGCTGTCATAGCAAATACACATTTTACCTATGATATCCTCTTGATTTTGACCAAGTCAACGCATAGATGAACATCAAATTTAATGACTCAAATGTCACATATGTATTTTATCAATAACTTAAACTACACTTTTGACCATCCAATTTACACAAACCCGCAATTTTGACCCCTCAATTTATACAAATCATGGATTTTGACTCTCAACATTGACGTTGACTTGGTCAAAATCAATGGGAGTGTCACAAGTGCAATTTTTAAATACTAGGGCTAAAATGACAAGTTTGTGAAAGTTGGGATCAAAATTGCATAGACTTGGTGTTTTTGTTAACGATAATCAGCATTCAAATCCATACCCATTTACCAAACCTTTATCACTTCGACTAACCTAAGTTAACATTTAATATGTTCCACTCGTTTAGCTCCATTCAATCAAATATATCTAAAATGCTTCAATATATAAATATATATTTTCAATTCCGTTGTTGAAAGGGTGGACAATATCACTAATAATAAGAACACCAATAATATTCCTTGGTAATAACTTTAAAATGAAATAAATTGATACGCTTAATTCGATATATAAAAGAAGATACAAGTGAAATACGAGAAAAGTATTGAGAGAAAAAAAAGTGTAAAGTCAAAATAAAATGTAAAGCAAGTGGGACCAAAATTAAGTTGCATGTATATTGAATAAATGTGAACCATTAGTTTCTCTTACAAAAGCAGGATTGGATAAATATAGTTTGTTTGTTGAGTGACATTGAAATGGAATCACTTGTATCAAAGACAAGAATGGTAAGAGGCAGAGAGGAAGTGTATGTGGCAGCAATGCCTCTAAGGGCTTCAAAGGGACCACCACAATTGCTTATGTCTGCTGCTTACTCCCTTAATATTTGGGATTTGCAGCATTTCATGGTCATCATCAAACCTTCCTCACCTTCAAAGGTTTCTATCCTATTCCTTCCTCACATTTTATTGCTCTTTTTTTTTTATCGAGAAAAAAAGTTTAGCCGAGTTGAGTCCGAAGGCTATTCAGGCCGGAGCAGGCCTCGAGACGTAGAGAACGTCTTATATTTTATTGCTAATATTTACTTTCAGGTTCTAGTTTTTGATTTTCAACCAAAAGATCCTGAAGATATATATGTGGCACTAGCAGTTTTATCTGGTAGAGCTGTGCCAGGTCAGATTTGGACTTTATTTATAACTTGTGAACTTTCTGATTGGATTTTCTCGACTTTCTTTATCTAATTCTCGACTTTGATCATATTCTTAGGAGCTGTTCTTGTGAGGAAGTTAAAAAGATTGCCGCGAAGCAAATGTTGGCTAGTTGGATATGCAGAAGCAGATGCTGTGGAAATAGCAAGTGAATTCAACAAAAAATGGGAAACAGATTTGAGAATCGGTGTTAATGATTGTCGCGATTATACCATTGGTAATAAGTTATTTAAATAATGAATTTCATGTTACATATGTCCTATGTAAAGAGTTATGTAGCATCGATAAGTGCTTGTATATTATCACTAATCACTATATCAATCACATGATAAATTTTGAAATTATGAATATCTGTGAACATTATTCAATCTGAATTTTTGGTCGATTTAAAGGTTTGGTCAGACAACTCATTGGCGAAGAAGATGTGCTGAAACGTCTGAGAAACCAGGGTAGCTAGAGGTAATTCATACACTTTCTAGCTGATCTTGACATTGAATTGCTTTCCTATGGATCATGCTATAATTTCACCATATATTGAACTGTCTGAGAAACATGGCATTGAGAGATGGAATTTGGATACTATCCAACCAAAAACTATATGTCAACATGTAATTAACTTACTAGGAGACTAAAATAAAGGAATGGTAACAGATTATGACAACATGCTATTGTTATGAGGTTATCCTGGTTTTTAACTGATTTTTTGCTTGTTTTATTGTGCTGCAGATAATGTAAGAAATGATTGTGCTTCCAAATACTTAATAGCAAACTCTTAACATATGGATGAAATAAGATGTTAGAAAAATTAAGAGAAGCAAACATAAAAATGCATTGATGTTAGCAAATTTTTGTGTCTAATTCTTATATAAGAGAAGAAATTACTTCATCCATATTAGTTCAGATGCAGAATCTAAATCTGGTAGTTTACACAATACATAGTATTTCAACCATATGGTGATAAACTTGTCCTAAGGAACTTGAGTGTTTTTCAATAAAAGAGACCAAAAACAGGAGTAGTTTGTTCAACCAACTTAATTTATTGAAAAACATGTTCACAATGAATAGGTTGATGTTTAGTCTGCTCTTAAGATTGTTATTAAAACCAATCTTAAGACCAGTATAAACATCACACCCCATTCCTTGTGAAGACTCTTTTCAATAAATTAAATGAATTGAAAAAACTATTCAAGCTTTCGGGTCTTTCTTCTTGGACAACACTCAAATTCCCGAAGAAAGGTTTCTGACCATATTGGAAGAAGTTGGACAACAAGGCTATACTGAAATGCTATTTGTAACACATTTCCTGCAAAGTAGGGGGAATAAGAAGGAAAAAGGGGGAACGAACAACATCAAAGCAACAAGACGTATGCATTTATTTAACAACAACAAGCTTCTTTTGTGTATCAACCAACAAGGCAAAGAATCAAAATAAATGATTCAAACTTATCTTCTCATGTTGATATTAAAATTTGACTTTTCTTTTGTCATTTAGTCTATTGGATAGAATTCCACTTTTCTAAGGCAAATAAGTAGAGAAACCGGAATTCGGAATTCGAATCCCAACTTCGTATATATAATGCAATGCCCTATGAACTTAATTTATAAAAGTTTATCTTAGTATTTTCTTTTACCAAACCTGCTTATACAATAACGATGGGTATGTTTGACCTGACTTTATTTTAGTTTCTATACTCATAAAAGTAGAAGTAGGACCAAACCATATTTTAGAAGAGGTCTAACAAAACAAAGGATCATATGTATAAAGAACACATTGTTGATATAAGAGGTTTCTTAATAAGGTTTCGATGCAACTTTGAATTTGAAAGTAATTTTTAAATTAAATGAGCAACAATTGTCAAACAACTTTAACTCTATTTACAAAATTCTTATTTATAAATTTAATTTTAAAGTGACTTTTATGTGTAAAAATAGTTTGACCAAATGTAACCTTAATATTTATTCATCTATCCCTCTTACTTGAAATATAAAACAACAACTTTTTTGAATAATTCTAGTTAAATAAGACGCATCACTAAAAAGTATATTTATTGTCCCCATGAGTTAAACTCAGTTGGTTGAACAATGCATAAAATATGTATTTATTGCCAACAACTTTTTTGATACTTTTTTTTAGTATATTTGTGTTTTTTTCTTTTCTATAATACCCTTAATTATGATCTTTTTTACCTCCTAGTTATATCGACATACGTAATTCTATAATATTACATATTTAGTAGAATAAGTGTATGTGTTCTTGCTAAACTTAAAAATTATTGAAGTTGTATCCGAGCCCCACAATTATAGTTTTTTTTTTGACAAATAAAACTTAGCAATCGAAGAGTTCTCAATACAAAAAGGAGTGTTCTCAAAGTCTAAGGATGTGAGCAAACCATATTCACTTGTCTCATAGTATACTTTACCTTAAAGGTTACATACAATGCTAAACTATAAACAATATTGAAAATTAAATTTCTAAACTCATAAACACCTACATGATTTGAGTGAACTACTACTTGTGAATCACTTTTAAACACCTACATGATTAGAGTGCTAAATTCATTGTTCTAACATGATTTTAATTCACACGTAAATCACTTTGCATTTAATTCACTCTTAATTAAAATCAACTCTACATATAATCAATTAAAAGTCAATTTTAATAGCATACACACTAGACTTCAAAATTACAGCACAGTAGACTTCAAAACGACAAAACAAAACTGAAATTGCAGATTAGATTATAGGTTCTTGTACATACATGGCTTGTTGGTCTTCAATCCACCATGTGAAATTGCTGTGGGGTTGTTATATTCACCAATATGTGCTGTGTACATTTTGGAATCTTTATCCCCTTCTCAATCCATATCCCTTTATGATTTGAATACGGTGGAGAGATTGATACATTCACATGCATTCACTCATCTCAAACGAACTAATCTATTTGAAGCCACCAACATACATCTCAAATAAACTCGAACTATGAAACCCTCACATTGCATGCACACTATAACATAATCATATATAGCCAACTCATGCATCAATTATGATAACTTAGTAAAGCTTGTTTATTGGCCCCAATTTGTATCAAGTTGGTTAATTCTCTCATGCAACTGGCTTATTGATACAGTTACTACTCAGTCTTACCTCCAAACGAGAAAAGGAGAAGGAACATTAACTTTTTGAGCTTCAATCAACACAAATTAAGGTATATGATGGGGTAAATCTGCAAGTGCACGGTTAGTAAAAAGAGTATTGTTCCGACTACGAGTTATGAATTCAATTAACTTTAAATAATGATTAGATGAGAGTTTGATATTAAAAAGTTTGGATTTTTAATGGTTTAAAATAATAATAATAAAAGCGCCTTGGGATTATTAGTTCATCTTGGTGACAAACCCTTCACAATCCAAACCCTAAACCTAAAACTTTATGTTGGACCCACTTTCTAAAGACAAGTTTCTCTTAAGCCTATCACATCTCCTTTCGGTTTCAGTGAGTGTGTTCCTCTAGCAACCACGCCTATTCTCATGGTTGATTGCTATTGGAATCATTGAAGAACGAAACTTTATTTGTCTCAAGGTTTGCTAGACTATTCTCATGTTTCGCAATCCTTGTCTAATTTCACTTGTTCCAATATCAAAATTTCTTCTTTCGATGCTTCGCTTTGATATTTGTGATGATGAATTAACAAGCACTAACCCTTCGCTATCGCTTTATGAGTTTGATACTTGTTAATTCATTATAAAAACGGTGAAATTAGATTAGAAAATATATTTACATAAATTTAGGGTTCGAGGCTTGGTTTGATTAGGATTAGGTCATTAGACTCATCCAACAATCCCAAGGCAAGACGAGTCTACTCACTCACGTTCATTGTAGATATAGAAGAAAAGAAGAAGAAGAAGAACATAAAATAAATGTGAACTTTTATTCAAAGAAACAATTGTCACTTATTATTTCCAAGAACAAAAGATGATTTACAAACTAGATGGCTGCTCTCTTTATAGTCTAACATTGACTTGAGCCCCAAGATTTAAATCACTAAAGTGTTGCACAAGAAAACATGTGCTCTAGGTCAGAAATACTAAAATAAGCAGCTTGTCAAAGAAGGAAAAACAGCAAAAGGGCAATATGGGGCGCGCCTATGCTATATTTTGGCAAAAGATCTTCCAATTCTTTGCACA